>Ga0307517_10005793_pt1 | contig 18480 bp, 7 predicted proteins | sample 23_EM_MG_FD_194515 | JGI IMG/M metagenome (GOLD analysis project Ga0307517, IMG submission 194515) | Populus trichocarpa ectomycorrhiza microbial communities from riparian zone in the Pacific Northwest, United States - 23_EM | ecosystem: Host-associated > Plants > Roots > Unclassified | place... | reverse complement strand
GCCATTAACCAAAACTAATCACGAAATCAAACCCGTCATTTCTACGAATACCATTAGCTGAAGCCAATCATCGTAATCAACACGGTCATCCATCTCGGAAGCCATTAGCTTCCTTCACAACCCGGTCATCCATCTCGGATGCCATTAGCTTCCTTCACAACCCGGTCATCCATCTCGGATGTCATTAGCCAAAGCTAACCATCAAACACAACCCGATTATCCATCTCGGATGCAATTAGCTGAAGCTAATCAACGATCACAACCCGGTCGTCCATTTCGGATGTCACTAACCGAAGTTAATCAATAACTTAATCAACATTCCATAATCGGTTTAACATTCATCAACAAACCAATTTCATCAATAATTCAATCACATTTCATAGTCGATTTAACATTCATTACAACACAATAATATATCATCCTCAACAACTCATTTCAGAACATTAACATTATACAAGAAAAAGGTGGAAACCATCTACCTGCTCCTCCCATGGAAAGTCCTTCTCTAGTCGCGGATCTGGTTCCAGTCGCACCACTTAACACATCAATGGTCACAAATTAGTACATTTGCATCTGGTAATCACACAACTCGTCACCATAAAGTTTCAAGAATACATATGTTCACATTCTAGCGTTCATATATTACAATCATACAATGCAATCATTTTAATCATTGAACCAGTTCTGATATATAATCTGCCTTAGAAATTCATCAAGAAAGTGGGTTCGCTGGTGACGCAAATTTGTCAGCAAACTAATTAGTTGGAACACAGAATTGTCAGCGAAGTTGGTTTGCTGGTGACACAAACTCGTCAGCAAATTGATTCCTGGAACACAGAATCGTTAGCGAAACTGGTTCGTTGGTGATGCAAACTCGTCAGCGAACTAATTCACTGGCACACACAATTGTCAGCGAAACTGGTTCGCTGGTGATAAAAACTCGCCAACGAACTGATTCATTGGAATACATAATTCGGCAAAAATCTCCAACGCGGGTCATTGCTAACGCAGACATCGTTGATGAAAGCTGAGTCGCTGCCGACTTAGAAATCATCAACCCAACACAGTTTTGCAGCTAAATGGTCCACAACTAACTTAGAAATCGTTGACAAAAACTGAGTCAATGCCGACTCAAAAATCATCAATGCAACACAATTTCACAACTGACGCTGACATCATCAGCGCATATGGTCCACAACTGACTCAGAAATCTTTGATGAAAACTGAGTCAGTGTCGACTCAAAAATCATCAATGCAACACAATTTCACAGCTGATATTGAATTGTTAGTGCGATCCATGTCTTTACTGATTCAAAAATCATCAGCAACGATGGAGTCATTTCTGGTTCTACTTCTTTCCTTCAACCAAAACATCCCTGTCCATTTCTCCCGAACTTGTACATGCAATTCATAACATTTTATAATAACCATACTCAAAACTACAATTCACAAACACATGCTTACTTTATTGATTCATAAACACACATGTCCATTCAACACATCAATAAAACCAAGGCATTAACTAGAGGTGGTCCCATTTCAGTTGCACCATGCTCTTTCAAGGTTTACCAACTACACAATTGCATTTTAACAACATTTTAACACATTTCCACATAATTTTGTCAATGACAATGATTTTGTTTTCTGGTTCAAGTATGACTCTAAGGTCTTGATAATGACAATGATTTTGTTTTCTGGTTCAAGTATGACTCTAAGGTCTTGATAAGGTCATCCTTCAAGTATTTACTCACCTAAGTTCATGGTCTATCTAGCATTCATTATGGCCGACCATCTAACTAGGTTTGTACATTCAAAATTATCCATCTCCCTTGTTGTATGTTCTGGATATAAATCCTTTATCCAGCCCCATTTTCATCCCTCTTCCAATTCTAATTTTCCTTAGCAGCTGCAGGAAAATCCTAGGTCATTTAGTTGGGGTTTTCATCTTCCTGTTTGGTCTCAAAATCACAAGAACGTTGGAGAAGAGTTATGGTTCATACCTCATGGTTCTCAACAACTTTATGAAGGGGTTTGGTGGTCTATTCTTCTCTTTCAGTCTAGTTTCTTCCCTCTCTCACCTGTTGTCCAGCTAGCCAGTTACACCCCCTCTCCTTCCTTGATTCAGCCATTAACCTCACTCTCTCGCTCTTCTTTTACTCACACAATCAATGAAGGGGACATGCTGCTGGATTGGATCCGGTTTTTTATGGAGAAGAGGTAGAGGAGCAAAAGCATACAGCTGGTCTTTGGGAAGAGGAAGGGTCACCTATTCTCTCTCCTTGTATTTATAGCCCCTATTTGTGTTGGGGTGTTTGGGGGTTGTTCTACCTTATCTTTGTTCCTTATTAAGTTATCCCAGAATGATTTTTCCCCCCTTCCCAAGGCCTCTCAAGAGTAAACCGGTTTGGTCCTCTTAATTTGTTTAGTGTTGGTTGGCCTTTTGTTCAAGTTTTCGTTAGAATTTACATTTTTTTCTTCAAAGTTGGTCGGTTTTTCACCGCTTAATTCTTCCTAGTATGGTTCGGCCAAAGATAAGATTTGTCAAGTTTCACAAAACGCATGGATTTATCAGTGCACCCAGCCACCGTTGACTCAGAAATTGTCAACAAAAGCTGAGTTGGTGTCAACTCAGAAATCATCAACGTAACTGATTCCACAGCTGACGCATGGATTCGTCAGCGCACACAACTCCTGTTGACTCAAAAATCATCAACGAAGACTGTGTCGCTGCTGATTCAAAAATCAACAGCGATAGTGGAGTCGTTTTTTGCTTTACCCTTTTCTTTTTTGTTGGGTGATTACAAGGGATGTGTTCACGCTATTCAGGCGATGCGTGAAGGGATGTTTGGTTGCCAAATAGTGGCTTTTAAGGCGGCATTTGAATCGTTGTGATGACCCTTCCATCCCTAGATGACGCGTGTAGCTAGTTGACCTCTAGTTTGATGACGACAACCTTTTTTTCCCATTCTTTTCTCTCTCCTCCTTGATTTTTGCATCCAACCCTCCAAATTTCCAACGCAACCCTTCAATTTGTTTTTCCTTTAGACTTCTTCCCTTTTCTTTTGATTACTATTTGTTTTATTTGAAATAATTTATAAAATTAATTTTTTTTTTAATTTCATCCTCCTTTAATTTTATTTATTTATCAAATTTGATCCTCATTCTCTTGATTGCTATTTGTTTTATTTGAGATAATTTTTAAAATTGATTTTTTTTATGATTTGATCCTCCAATTCTTTTCCTTATTAGATTTGATTCTCATTCTTTTGATTGCTATTTTTTTTTTTACCTTGACAAAATTTTTAAATTGAATTTTTTTTCTTCTTATTTCATCATTCAACATTAAATTAGATAAGAACTAAGCTTCTTCATTGAGTCCGGGTTTAGGATTTCACAAGTTGCAAGTTTATGAGATTTGTTTGGGTATTTTTTCTTTCTTTGTTAAATTTAGCTTTTTTAAAAGAAATTTTATTTTTGAATTAAAAAAATAATTGATTTCTTATAAGTATAAGATACTCACTTCATAATATTTTTTAGTTTGATTTTTGCCCTTCTAAAAAAATCAATGAACTTGTTATTAGGGGGTAATATGGTCTTTTCTGCATAATACATTGGTCATTATCAAATTGATCGGGGACATCTTGATCTTTTTAGATTTTTATATGATAATAAAATGACTAAATTACTTTTAAAAGCAAAATTTATGTAACCGGTGTCTAGTGGCTTTTTTAAATTTTCACTTTTTAAAGAACAGCAAAATAACTAAATTGCCTTTAAAAACAAAATTTCTTTAGCTCTAGAGGTTATTTTATATTTTCATTTTTTTTGCTATATTCATGTTAAATGAGTGACAATTTGGTATTTTAATAAATATATAATATTATTTAAAAAACAAATTTTTTTAGCAAGTGCATTGCGTGGGATGTGTTGGCATTATTCAAGTGTGCGTGAGGGGACGTTTGGCTGCCAAACAGTGGCTTCTAAGGTGGCATTAGAATCGTCGTGATGACCCTTCCATCCCTATATGATGCGTGCAGCTGGTTGACCTCTAGTTTGATGACAACAACCTTTTTTTTCCATTATTTTCTCTCTCCTCCTTGATTTTTGCATCGAACCCTCCAAATTTCCAATGCAACCCTTTAATTTGTTTTTCCTTTAGACTTGTTTCTTTTTTCTTTTGATTATTATTTGTTTTATTTGAAATAATTTATAAAATTAAAATTTCTTTTAATTTTATCCTCCTTTAATTTTATTTATTTATCATATTTGATCATCATTCTCTTGATTGTTATTTGTTTTATTTGAGATAATTTTTAAAATTGATTTTTTTATGATTTGATCGTCCAATTCTTTTTCTTAGTAGATTTGATTCTCATTCTTTTGATTGCTATTTTCTTTTACCTTGACAAAATTTTTAAATTGAATTTTTTTTTCTGATTTCATCATTCAAACATTAAATTGGATGAAAACTAAGTTTCTTGATTGAGTCCGGGTTTAGGATTCCACAAGTTGCAAGTTTAGGAGAATTGTCTGGGTATGTTTGGTTTTTTTTTTTTTACTTTTTTAAAACACATGTTTTTTCAATTTCATCCTTTAACATTATTTAATTAGAGATTAGGCTTCACTATTTTTTTTTCTTTCTGTAGTGTTTTCCACTAATTTTAAAAATAACTCGGATTACCTCGAGTCTTTTTATTTGTCGTTCTTTGTTAAATTTAGTTTTTTAAAAGAAATTTTTTTTTTGAATTAAAAAAATAATTGATTACTTATAAGTATAAGATGCTCGCTTCATAATATTTTGTTTAGTTTGTTTTTTGAGTCATTGCTTTGATGTCACGTGCAACCTCTTTTGGTGTGATTGTGTAGCCTGTAATAATAGTGTTAGAATCATCTCAATGAACTCTTTTTAGTAGTGGGGAGGTGTCCATAAAAGAACATAACAAAATTTTCTTTCTTCTTCTCTAAAGAATGGTATTAGCAACTCATTTTTTATAGCTAATTATTATTAAAAAAATTTGTTCGCATATATTTTTTAATTTTATTATTAAATTAACTAAATCTATTAAATTTAGTTAAATTAATAATTTGAATATCAAATATTTTATCTTTCTTTGAAAATATTAGCGTCGTCTGAATAATTTTTTCATGTTAAAAAAAAACTTTACCTGTGAACATCATTGCGCATGTAACCTGTATAGTGAAATTCTAGATTGAACAACATTAATATTCAGTATAGTGGCTGGCCAAGAAAAAAAAAAGAAAAAAAAATATTAACTGAAACTTATTTAGTCTCACAGCATCAGCAAATTGTTCTGGACTATAATAACCCATGTTCTAAAAGACATACACAGCCGAAATCTCCTCCACTTCATATCTCCGGAATCAGACAGACATGTCCCTGCCAACTCTGCTAAACCCACAAACCCCAAAACTACACGTTCCTCTATCTCTCAAGTTTCCATCTTTCAAAACTCTAAAAATCCCAACAAAAATCCACTCCTTCTCACCTTCTTTACAATCCCAATTCCCTATACGAAATGACAGTTTTGAAGACCAAGACCATGCCATTGGTGACTGTATAGTCTTTGAAGAAGGCATTTTTGAAGACCCTTATTTGGAAAACAATTCAAATGCCATTGAGGATTCAAAGTTGAGGTCTGTTCAGAAAAAGATAAAAAGGGTTGTTCCTAAAATTGAAGAAGAGAATTTGGTGCCAGAGAATTGGAGAGAAGTGCAAGCAGAGATTAATATTGGTAAAAAAGAAAGGAGAAAGATTGCTCAAGAATTGGAATATAATAAAAAATTTGAAAGGAAAAGGAAAGGGTTGGTTCCTATTAGGAATGTGAATTTAGAGGAGTATCAGGCTTTTAGAGAAGCTAAATTGGCACAGTTGAAGCCACTTGTGCTTGATTATCCACAGAGTATTAAAGAGGAGGAGGAGGAGGAGGAGGAGGATGAAGTGAGGGAGATTGTTAGTGAGAGAGTGAAAGGGAAGAATCCTAGATGGGCGGTCTATGGGAGAGGTTTAGATGATGTTAGAGAGTTTTTTAACGGTGAGGGTTATGAGCCTGGTGAACAGAAATCTGAAGGTAATTGCTTTTCTATTTCAAGTTTTAAAATTGGGTTTCGTAGTGTTTGTTATTTTCTTGTTGATATTATGGTTTATTTGTTTATTGATTGAGTAATTGAATTTGGTTTTATTGGTTTGATTGATACAAAACTAGTAAATTTTAGTTGTAATTTGGTGTAAGTTGTGAAGAATATGTGATGTCAATTCTCTCAATTTCTCACTTAATGCTGTTTCGCTGTATGTTACATAAAAGTATTGAGAAGTCGGTGGAAGCTGATGTTACATTGTTTTGTTCTATGTTTTTGCATGCGAGCTTCAAGATCTTGCCGTTCATAGTGTTTTTTTTTCTTTTTTGTGTGTTTGAATAAATAGGTAAGCGCAAGTTGTTTACGAAAGAGGAAAAGGTTTTGTTAAATAAGCGGGTACCTGATCTAGCAGTTGCTACCTCTGTGAGTTCACTTTCTGTTTCAAACACTCTAGTCAGTGTATTTGATTTTGATGTAGATTTATTGCTGTATAATCATTTGTTGCTGCTTTCTCATTTCTTAGTTATCCAACTGCCAGCAGATGTTTCAATCTGATTACAGAACCAAATGAATAGCTTTTACAGTCACAAAGACAATATTTCCCCCTGCATTTTTCAGCCATGTATATTTCTTTCTTCTTTGAAGAAATCATGAAGGCTATACATGGTGCATTTTTATTTTTATTTTTGGATAAAATACATCATGCAAACCAGCAAATCGTTTATAGTTTTTTATTTTTATTGGATTCTTTGCAGAGAAAATGGCTGCCTGTCCACACACTTGCTGCATCAGGAGAATTCTACCTTATGGATGCGTTGTTGAAGCATAATGTTGATATCAATGCTGTGGATGTGGTAGGTGGAATGACCATGTGCTGAATTATTGGATTCTGCCAGTCTCATCAAGTTTTATACACTTCCCTCCCTATATTTCATATTGGATGCAAAAATGCTTGGAATTGCTCAATTTTGAACTTTGGATCATTATATTTTCTCCAGAATGGTTGGACTGCACTTCACAGAGCAATAATATGCAAAAAGCAAGCTATAATCAGCTATCTGTTGAGAGAATCAGCAGATCCTTTTGTACATGATGCAGTGAGTATTGACACAATGACTATTTCTTGAGTTTATTTGCTTTCGATATAATCATTATATTTTTTTATCTTCTAATTTCACCATGTTTAACTTAAAAACTTTCATCTTCCTTTATGCAGCCATTTTCTCTTGTGATTCATACCATCTTTACCTTGCTCATTTCTTGCTGATGACAGGAGGGTGCCACCTTGATGCATTATGCAGTTCAAACAGCATCTGCTCCAGCTATCAAAGTTCTTCTGTTATATAACGTCGATATAAACCTTCAGGACAATGTGAGGATGATATATCCCTACTTTTTTTTTTCTTTTATGTTTTCTGTTTCAGTTTTGATGCTGTATTGGTGAGCACTCTCATTTATTACCCTTTTAGGATGGATGGACACCATTACATCTTGCTGTTCAAGCCCGAAGAACGGATATAGTGAAGCTTTTATTAATAAAAAGAGCAGATAGTACAATTAAAAACCTGGTAAATATCTAACGATTCGAGGGATCTCTCATACCATTGCATTGTATGTATATTCATCCAAGATGTTAGACTGCTGCTTGTATGTGTAGGTTTTTCATACTATTGTTTACGTCATTTAGATGATAGTAAAGCTTGGTTGCATACTGTCACAACTGGTAACGTACAAGAAGATACTGACAAAATTGCTTGCAGTTTGAAACCTAACGCAAACTGTCAATAAGGATCAGCAGACCTCTTTATGTGGAGGATCCATGATCAATAAATGAACATGATGCAATGTATTAGCACAAAGGATTTCTTGAACTGGTCTTGTTTAAGGTGCTGGATAGACAGGCATCCTTTTGTGCTTTCTTAAGCTAATACTTGGGGATACAAAACAAGAAAAAGCTTAATAGTTGGGCATTTTTGGAAAGTACCAGTAGTTTCCGCACCCTTTTTTTTGTCACAATGTCATCATAAATTACTTTTATTTACCTCCATCTTCAAGTTAATAATGCATCGAAATTATTCGTTTGTCTCAGGATGGCTTAACAGCACTCGATCTCTGCCTCTATTCTGGCAGAGACACAAGGACTTGTGAGCTTATCAAGCTGTTTAAGCAGTTTGCGAAGAAATCAACTTTGGCCAAAAACCCTTATAATGCTTCAGCTTCCTAACTGCCTTAATGGAGCCACTTTATATCTTCCTAATATCCAGATTCACTGGAAAATCATTGCTCTGGCAGTGAGAATCTATAATTTCAAGCTCCCTCGTGTATATGATTTATACATTGTAGAATGGAGAAATTGGATGGATGCAGATAAACAATGCCAAACAACTGTGCGAAATGAACAAGAACATGGCTTCTCCACCCTGCTTGATATTGTAAAATCAGCAGGTTTTTGCATGACTTTGTAATTAATGATGTGAAAACTTAGCATTGTAGTCTAAGTTATATTCATCAAGTAATTTTAGGCTGTGTCTGTATTGTTAGTGAGCAATCTTTCCTGTTTTAGAACTTTTATTGACCTATCATTGGAAGAGTCTAAACTTGAATTAATCAAAAATGAAGTACTAGTCTCTTGTTTACCCAGAAGAGTATATAATTGGCTAGGATTTGTATCTAGTTGCCAATTTTTTTGGTCCCTAGGAAACAAAGCACCCAGCTACATTGTCTTCCAGTCATAATAATAATAATAATAAACCTGGACAAAAATGTGCAAGGATGTTTTATTATCTGACAAAAATATGTCATGATATCTCTTATATTTCTTAATCGAATATGGTTCTTTGGATTTTATAACAAGAAAGAGAGGACCTTTAATATTTTTTCTACTGTCATTCGATACTAGTTTAATAGTTTTGAAAGCGTGGCATGTCTCAATATTATTCTCATCTCAATGCTATGCTCAGAAGCATCGTCATGATATTCACATTTAATGTCTAGTTTATACCAATAAAAAAAGCGAGGTAGGGATAGATGTTATTTAACTCATGCTAAGGAGATGCTAATTCATTTCTCCAAGTAATATAGAAAGTGGGTACATTTAATGTCTGGTTTATACCAATAAAGAAAGCGAGGTAGGGTTAGGTGCTATTTAGCCGATGCTAATACATTTCTCCAAGTAATATAGGAAGTGGGGGAAGTTGTTCATTGTTTCAATAAAAATCATTTTTGGGGTGAAAGGTTCTTTCAGTTGGAGTATTTTGTTGGTTGTTTGGGGTTGAAAAAGTTTACATTGGATATAAAAAAGGGTTCTTGGTAGGAATTGTGATAGCTCCTTTTTTCAAGGTTGTTTAAATTTGTGTTCTTTTTCTTCCCAGTGAATCCTTTATTTTTAGTTGGATTCACTATTTTTCCAGCTCTAATGGCTTGCTCTATTTGTTCTGTCACTATCACAATATCTATAAAATGTTGGGCAATGGCACCTACTAGATGGTCAAAGAAAGGTTCTTTGAACATATTGAAAAACAAATTGATCATTTTTTTTCAATAAAAAGGGTTCGATCTGAGTGAACTTATCTCTCCATCTCTAGGCGCACTCCCGAATAGGGTTTTTTTTTTTTCCCTTCTCAATATCATTAAAAGACTAGATCTATTTAGAGTTATGTCCATATTGAATTTGTATTGTTTCATAAATGCTCCTACCAAGTCTTTCCACCCTCGGATGTTAGTATTGTTAAGCCTCATGTACTAAGCTAATGTAGCATCACTGAGGCTATCTTGAAAAATATGGATAAGTAATTTCTCGTCCTAGACCACTTGGACATGGATAAGCTTCTTTGAACTTGATTCATGACTTTCGTTTCGTTGATTTTAGGCAAGATTTCTAATTTTGGCTGATTGTTGCAAGGAGTATTTTACCAAGTTCTTACAATGATTGAATTTCAAACACATTATATAAGAAAGAAACTGAGTCGCATCCCTTTCATTATAAAAGCCAAAAACACCTATACATCACTACTCACAAAAAGCATTGCCTATATTCCTAATAAGAGCAGTGGTTGTATCCAAGTGCTCTCGGTAATTCATAGCATTATTCCCTACCTGACTAGCCTGCTGTTGTAATCTCTCGGCTTGACATGCTGGTTGCTCAAACTACGTTGTCATTTATCTTATCTTGTCATGGAATAAAGTGTTGTAAGCGATTAGAAAACCATTACTAGAAGCCAAAACCTCATTGTTTCTTTCAAGCATTCGTAATTTGTTTTCCAGATAGGTTACTTCAGCCATTTCTCATCGCAACTCTTCTCTTCTAATTTCAAGCTTAACTATCGATGTAATCTTGACATTCATGACGCTCTTGCTTTGACATGTTTAGTTCTTTTTCTATTTGGAAGTATTGGCCTTTTAGCTCCCTTAGATCTTCCTCTCAAACTCTTAGCTCGAATTACAATACCATGAGTTGTTCTTTTGAATACTGTGCCCTTTTCTTGTAGTCTCTCATGTCAGATTCAACTGCTTTCCTTGCACTTCTTTCTTCTTCTGATTGTGTTATATATTGGGCTCGTATCCTTCTTTCTTTTTAATAACAATTTCAATTAATCAATTCTTCTTTTTGTCATCGTCTAAATTTTTTTCTAAGGTTGTCCTTTTCCTTCTTCAAGGAATCTATTATTTCTTTATCCACACTCATCATGCTTTTAACTGATTTCTTGATTTTAACCCTTTCTTTTTCTATTTTCACATATTTGTTAACTAATTCATCGTGCTTGGCTATTTGAATTCCCAACTCCTTTAAGATCTCTTTAGCTACTTCTTTAGTTACCTCAACCCTTTTTTTCGTTCTTTTTCCTCCTTGAGATCTTTTGCTAAGGTTGCTAATTGTTCATCCTTTCCTTTTAGATGTTAGTTCAAGAAACTTATCATTTTATCTTCTTCTTCCAATTATTTTTCTAGGAGTTATTGTTGCTCTTTGATGTTGCAAAGGTCAATTATAAACTTTTCTAACTACTTTCTCAATTCTTCCTCGTTGTCAATCCTTTTTCTTTTTAATCTTTCTCTAGTTACTTATGGCTACTGTATTTATGGTTTCTAGCAATCATTCTAAAAAGCTAGTTATTTCTCTTAATGATATAATTTTGGTTGAATGATGGTTCGAACTCATTTCCTTCATCCTTCTATACCATAAAAAGTTTTTCCCAGTCTTATTTAATAACCTTGAGCTCTTTCAATGATGACTGATTCCTAAAAGATCCCGTGAAATCGGCTAAACCTAAGGTTCTTGACATGTATTGTATCCCACCAAGTTGTCTCATTACTAGTGCGAGAGCATAACCAATGTAACTTATGATCCCAATCGAAGGGGCCTATATTTTACTACCACAATAAATGATGCATGATGTATTATTCATCCAAAGTGCTTTCCACTAGAAGTTGCTTCGTGGTAATGCTAAATATTTCTCCACCCATGCTTTCTCATCTAGATTTTTCCAAGTTTCATTCATAACAATCTTTAATGGTTGAAGATCAAACCACCAAAAAGGTCGAAAAACAAATGAAGCATAACTTGAAATCAAACTCATCAACCAAGAATATAAACTCTTATATTTAAACTTTCAAGGATTGATTTGCCCAAACTAAGCAGTTAATGGATAAGAAAAAGGCAAAGAACAATAACATATAAGTTTAGACTTCGATCTAAATACATATATCGAGCTAAAATAACAATTTATATATATAAAAAAATCTATAGCTATGAACATTCAAATCAAGAACCCAAAAAAACCCAAAATGTGCCTTAAACCCATAAAAAAGCTAAGTCTCATAAGCAAGCCTTAAACTAAATCAAATCAGCCTCAATACGCTTGTGTTGACTTACTAGAACTCTCAAGAACATGAAAAAAGACAGATTAGGAAATTCAAAAAAACAACTTGATGTTCGCCTAAAAAACATGAGACTCGTTGATTAGGTTATTCATGAAAATTTGACGTCAAACCCAAAGATAGAAGACTCATCGATTAAGCCACCTATAAAAGTCCAATATCTTTCCCTAACAATAGGAGTGATGCAGGATGATTTTTATGAAAAAAATATTTTTTTAGTTATTATTATTGCCTAATTAATTTAGACAATTATTTTCTTTTATGATTATTTTTTTCTATTTAGTTTAGAAAATCAAGTATTGATATTGGTAATTTTGTTTTCTTACTTTGTTTAGGACTTTTATTACTTTTCCTTTATTTCCGGGTTTCTTAGTTTGTTTAGGATGGTTTCTAGGCTTGTTTAAGGAGTTGTAAGCCTCTTAAAGAGGTAAGCCATAATAAAGTTATTTTTTCAACAATAAAAATATAAATTAGGGTTGTTGTGTTCTACACTATTTTGATTATTAATCTGTTTTCAATTTCTATTGTTCTGTTGTTTATGTTTTTGCCTACATCAGTTGTAATTAGAGCCCAAAGATCTCAGGTTATTGCTTGTTGTGTGTTGTATTCTCAAGTTATTTTTGTTTTGTTATGTGCTGTAGAAAAACAATGGTAGGAAGAGGTCATGGAGTAGGGCGTGTTTAGACAATATAGGATGAAGAGGTTCCCCATAGGGAGAGGGATGTGTAGGAGCTTATGGTAGATGTTTTATAGAACTAGATTGCAAAGCTTACCTTACGTTTAACAAAAAGGCTCTAATAAAAAAAACTCACTAAGGGTCTCTTATTAGTACACAAAACCCTTTTCAGAGGAAGATGCATATAAGGCAACCTCTTAATAGGGAAGAACATCATGAAGATTTTGGTTTTAAATCAAACTTACTGATTTTGCAGAAACTTTACAAGCAAAGAAATTCATCCGTTAGTCAAATAAAGTTGAATGACTTTTTTAGTATAAGGAGGTTCCATAATAGATAGGGGTAAAACTGATTGTGATCAAATTGAAGGGTCAAGATTATTCCTAGTATGAACAGTTAAAGAGGTCACAAGAGAGGCAATGGAAACCAAGAATCAATAACTAGGTCAGGATAAAAAAGAAGATGAAGGAGCATTTTTTTTTTCTTTTAGCTATGACCAAACCCTATACCAATGGATCTACATGTTAAGATAAAGAGGTAAATCTATCTATTATTACATTGATAAGTTCTATCAATTAATGGCTAGGAATGACTTGGCAAAATGGAAGAACAACACGTGGTGAGATATCTAAGTGGTTTATCACAATCCATTCAGGACATGTTATGCTTGCATATTTATGAATAGTTTTGGAGGTATATCAAAGGAATTTTACGGTTGAGAAATAATAGGCTGCTAGGGAAATTAGCAAGAGTTTCTAAGCATATCAATATAATAAAGGAGGACCTAACAATAATTAAAGGTCAACCACCATTCAAGTCAAACCTACTCAACAAACTCAATAAACATGTTAGAGTATAGGTCAGGGTTCTAGTTCAACTTTTTGAATTTGTTGTTACAAATATAGCAAATTAGGGCATCGGATTGATATGTAGTAAACCAGAAAGTCAATCAGGTAAGAATCTAATGATAGAAGAGCCTACATGTGATGTGGCTAATTCTATTTATGATGACTCGAATAATAGTGGAGAGATTCTATGTGAAGATGGTGGTGCTAACCTAGTCATCTGAAAGAGTCTGTTGACTCCCAAAAGTGATTCAAAAGAATATCGGCAACATACTAGCATCTTTCACTTGACATGCACTATAAAGATAAGGTCTGCAACTTAATAATATAGTAGTAGTTGTGAGAATATGGAGTCCGTTGAGGCAATAAAGAAGATCTAACTAAAAATCAAGAGTCATTCTAAGCCTTACAAGTTAACTTGGTTGAATAAAGACACCTAGGTAATTATGGATTGGCGTTGTCTCGTTTCGTTGTTTATAGGCAAGAGATATTTTGATAGTAATTAGTGTGATATGGTGTCTATAATGTGTCATTTATTATTGGTTAGGTCATGACAATATGATAGAAATGTTATAAATTACGGACGACATAATACATATACCCTTCATATAAAAGGGAAATGTATAATATTAGTGCCTAATAGTGGGGAGGTGGTTGTTAAAAGCAAGGGTATAAAAGGAAACAAGTTAAGGGAGTGCAAGAGCACAACACCATTTAAAATGATCAACAACAACAATAATATGAAGATCAAACCTCGAGGGTGAATTCTCTCCAATTGAGAAGATTGATGTAGGAGGATTTTTAGGAAAAAAAAAATATTTGACTTAGTTATTATTATTTCCTATTTAATTTAGGAAAAATTTCTTTTATGGTGATTTTATTTTTTCCTATTTGGTTTAGAGAATCAAGTATTGAGATTGATAATTTTATTTTCCTAGTTTGTTCAGTATTTTTATTACTTTTTCTTTATTTTTGGGTTTCTTATGATTTCTGAGTTTATTTAAAGAGTTGTAAACCTCTTAAAAAGATATCATAATAGAGCTTTCTCTTTCGTGATAAAACTATGAATTAGATTTCTTGTGGTGTATTGTATTTCGATCATAAATATGTTTTGTCTTGCTATTGTCCTATTGTTTGTGCTTTCATCTGTGTTAAAAAGACTCCTCAATTTGCTACTCATAAAAATTTGATGTCAGTCTCTAAATAGGAGACTCGTGGACTTGGCCATTTGTGAAAATTCAACGTCTATCTCTAAGAATAGTAGACTCGTCAGTTTGGTTGTTTGTGAAATGGGCATTGGACCCATATGGGTGGTAAAAATTGAGTTTTGCCCCAACTCTTTGAATATGTCTAGAATGAGCCCAAATGGCGCCACTCGTACTCTTTAGACCTATATGGTGTGTCACTATGACCCAACTTAGGTCCACTTGCAACAATATAGATAATATATTGTAACACACAAAAATCATCAAAACTATACTTACAAATAAAGATGATAAAAGAACATGATATTTTTTATTTTTTTAAAATCATTTGTTGTTACTTTAAGGGTGACCCGCTATATGATAATATTTTACTATATGATGTAAAAGTAAATCAATAAGGTATCACCAAAAGCACCCTTCAACTTATTGATTCATATTCATGTTTAACAAAATATTTTTTTCAAAAAACAAAACCGCAATTCATCAAAATAACACGCAATTTCAATATGGGCCCACACTTCTAATTCTTCAATCATTCACAATAATGCATTAAAATATATTCAATCCAAAAAATCTCATCACAACACACATCAAAATCAACAATAAACTAGGATAATTATTCAAAACATATATGGGGTTCGAAATCAACCTTCTAGAGAAATTAAGGTGGACCGAAAACGGGTGGAATATGGTAAAGATGCTACTGGAATTGAGAGGATACTATTGACATGTGGACCCACGTGCCACTATTGCTGCCAATGCATGGACCCACGAGCCACCTAACATATAAAAAGCACCACCCTTCCCTTGTCCCTTCTATGTTGATTGTGTTGACCACCATCATCTGAGGTGAGAAAACAAACCACAAGAAGTTTCAATCATTTCTCTCTCTTTTTCTTTTTCCACCGAGACTTTTCTTCCTCTTTTCCAGGTGGTTGCTTCTGTTTTATGTGTGGAAAAGGTTTTTTTGGTTATTTTTCTATTTCTTTCTTTCTATTTTTTTTATATAATTTCACCTCCTAGTGGTGATTAGATTTTTCTTTTATACCCTTTCTTTTCTATTTTTTATTTTGACTTTTTTTAAGAAGATATCAAAGAAAGAAATAAAAAAAATACGAAATGGAACATGTAGGCATCAAAAATATTTTTTTTTTGAATTTTTTTTTTTTTTTTTTGTGGTTATGATACTTTTGAAGAGTTCTTGCAAAATCATAGGTATAAGTTTTTTAATATGTTGATCACATTAAAAAAAAATTAATGTGATCCGGCGTAATAACACGAAACAAGAATCTGGTGTATATCTCTCAAGGGAATGGGTTGTTAGGCAGGTTCACTATTCAGTAAGATCCTCCTTAGCCCCACATCCACCAGAAAATAGCCAAGATCAAAACTGTATCAACAAGATTCGTCGCCATTATTTAAATTTCATTTGTTTTTTCTCAAGGCTTTAATGCTTCGAACCCACACAGAACTGTCAACAGATATTCATCCAGCCACGTTCTTCGTTCCTGACAGACGCTTAGCAAAGTAAACAGCCCCCCAAAATTAAGCAAACATGGAGCGCACATCTCCTACCTTTTAGCTACCTCTTGTTAAAAGGCATTGAGCGAACAAGACATTAGATTTGGTGCTGCAAACTCTTGTCAACAAAAGAGAGAACCAGGATATGGCAAGAAAGGGCATCTCGGAACTGGTTAGACGAAGTTCGCAGAAACTTTCTCCGGTCATCTCATACAAACATCATTCTCAATTCCAATGCTTGCTCAAGACCTTAATTAGCATAGCTTCACCACCTTCAAAGAGAGAACTCACCATAGAAGGTACAGCAGCAATCACAATTCAAGCAAATTTCAGGGGTCACCTTGTATCATGTATGTAAGCAAGTATAATCCACAGCAATTTTGTTCAGTACCGTGATAATATTTTCCTGAGTTTTGTGGTTGAAATACTGACAGGCAAGACGGGCATTTCAAGCACTCCAGAGCCTGGTGAAATTGCAAGCGTTAGCTCGAGTTGTGCATGCAAGGAAACAATCTTGCATAGCCCTGCAATGCATGCAAGCGTTAGCTCGAGTTGTGCATGCAAGGAAACAATCTTGCATAGCCCTGCAATGCATGCAAGCGCTCGTCCGGTTGCAGGTACAGGTTTGAGCAAGGCAGGACATCTTCATATCTAAGGTCTAAACTCATATCACTATACAATTCAAGGAGAGTGCTCTAAAATTCCATACCCCATGCAACATTAACACAGTAATCTCCCATGTTGACAAATTTCTTAGCAGAAATAGTCGAATTTGTGTAGCATCTGCAACTAGTTTAATTATTACTCGTACCTTCTATTTGACTTGCGGGTCTATCTATGAATCATATTCATGGTAAAGAGTTGTCCAAACTATACCCACAACTGTCTACTAATCACCAATTAACACAAGGTTCGTTTCCCAACCTAGCAATTGTTCATTGTGCATACATAATGCAAACATTTACATGCCAATTAGCATAGAAAATTAAGGTGTGAAAAAACAAGGGAGAGAAGAAATTGGAACAAAAGAAAACATTAGGAACCTGGAACTTTTAATTATGGGAAAAAAAAGACAAAGCTATAACTGAGCTAGGGCAAAGCGCTGTACAGTTATCGAGTAAGCACTATAAAAAGGAAATGAAAATGATGTTAGAGAGGAAAGAGAAAAGGAAGAATGTATGATGGGAACTGGCTAAATTTGCAAACTTTATTAACAGCATATGCTCCTTGTCAGTTAATGGTGACCCTTGATCAGTGCTGAGAAAAAGCTACCGGATGATTTATCCTTGCAGCGATCTTCTCTCTCATCTCCAACCTATTTCAATAAAGAAAGTTATAATTGTTCAATGGAACTGATGCATGATGATAGGTAATTCCCTTACCTCCTTGACTATTTGCTGAAGGATATCTATTATCTGAGAAAAATTGGGTCTTTGATTTGGGTCTTGCTGCCAGCAAGTCTCAAGCAGTTCTGCAAGTTTTGGATGAGTGTGCTTGGGGATTGTGGGCCGTAGACCCTACAGGAATGTTGGTTAAAAAGTGAAAGTGCCATTTAAAAATGAGAAAAATGCATTAGTTTTACGTTAATATGAAGAACAAAATGGATATACCTTTTGCACCACACCTACTGCTGCTTGCAATGGGGTCAAGTATGAGTAAGGAAGCTGTGATTTTGGTCATAAAATATAACGAATAAGTGGTGAAATTTTTACAATTATAACTAGTAAGTAATAAAATAAAATTGAAAAATAGAACTTTTTTTTTTCCTCCTAAAAACTGCTGTGCTTACTTCTCCAGTTAGAAGCTCCCATGCAACTATTCCAAAACTGAAAACATCAGCCTTGTGATCATATGGTTTGTGTTCAATCACCTTCATGTAGTTAAAACAACTGTAAGTGTGTGTGTGTGTGTGTTAATAAAAAATAAAAAAAGCTCCTTTTTCAATTAGATAGGAGAAACAAACAAAGACACAATCAAAACATAACATCATGGCATGCAAGATCATATGTCCCAATAACATTCCAAGGTATGACCATGTAAAACAACATGAACAAGAAACTTAAAATTCACATACAAGTAAAATGTACCTCAGGAGCCATCCAGCGGTATGTTCCTGTTTCAGCTGTCATTACCCCAGATTGAGTCTGTACTCTGGCAACCCCAAAATCAGCAACTTTTACAACCTGTGAAAGAAGGGTGTAGATTTTAGAACAAGCAAATCCTTTGAAAAAAATATTCCAAAAATACATATTAATACATCTGA
>Ga0307517_10005792_pt1 | contig 18480 bp, 25 predicted proteins | sample 23_EM_MG_FD_194515 | JGI IMG/M metagenome (GOLD analysis project Ga0307517, IMG submission 194515) | Populus trichocarpa ectomycorrhiza microbial communities from riparian zone in the Pacific Northwest, United States - 23_EM | ecosystem: Host-associated > Plants > Roots > Unclassified | place... | reverse complement strand
CCCTAACGGTGGGCGGAGTCGGGGCGTTTGGCCACTTGCACCACATGAGAGGTGCGCCAGAAATTCAATCCCTGAGGTTCAAACCTTGCTCCGAAATTCAATCCGTCAGGGGGGATTTCAATGGATAATAAGTTCCTACAGCGCGGGTGTGTAGCATTTCCTCGTTTGATTGGATCTTGAAGACCCCAACGGCTTAGAAGCCGGGGGAAGAACGTCATTGGAAGGCATATGCTCAAAGGGGGGGGGGTCAAGTAGACCGTTTCGGACGCTGATATATGACAGGGCTGAACATTTCTGATTGAGTGATGTAGAATAACAGACGACGGATAGGATGGAAGGAGCGGACCGGCTCACGGAAGGCGAGACAAAACGAAAGTGCAAGACCAGTTTAGATCACCCTCGGCTGACACTTGTTTTCCTACTTTTAATAACCTTGTTCCGAAGTGCCTTCTCTTTTAATTCGCTTTCTCTCTTGTCTAGGTCCTCGCTACGCGATTGCCCAGCGTGACGGTCCTACACAGCATCATGGTGCGTTAGGGCTTGTTGAGAAATCAAGGGCGCGATCGCAGACCTCAAGGCCATGCCTCTCCTTTGCTTTCTCAACTCGTGCTTGGCCTTTAATCTTCAGGCCACCGCGATCGGCATCCATGTGGTCCCCATCACCCGGAGATTTACTGCGAGTGCGGCTGCGGCTATAGCTCGGGCTTCTTTTGCGCCTCCTACGTTCTGGGGTAGAAGATCTGGAGACGCTCTGTTTTCGGCGCCGTGGAGGAGAGGGGCTCCTACGACGCCTACTTGACCCATACCCAGGGCTTCGACTACGTGACCTGGAACGGTCGTCTGTCGAGTACCGCCTTCTGCGGGGAGGGGGACTGCGGCTATCACGTTTCTGGCCGCGAGGGCCGGGCTGGCGTTCACGGGGAGGTGTGGAGGAAACGGAACGCTGCCGCCTACGGGATGGGGGAGAGCGGGACCTCGAGCGCCATCTTGGGGAGCGGTACCTTCGGGTAGGTGTAGGGCTGAAAGAGCGGGACCGGGAACTCCTTGTGCTGAAAGGGGAGCCACGGGAAGGAGAACCACGTCTTCGAGGTGACCTGGACCTAGATCGTGATATGGGCCGGGGGCGCTGTGAGACATCTTGTTAGTTGCGGGGTTGCTCAGAGTACTCCAGACTTACTCCGCCCCTACCGCCCCAGCCACTGTCTCGAGAGCGTCCGCCACGATCATCACCAAAACTTCCTCCTCGACCTCCTCTACCCCGCCCACGACCTCTCCCTCTACCGCGACCCCTCCCATCCCGGTCTGTTCTCTCCCGTTCTCTAATCTCATCCAGGCGCATACGCCTATCTCTTTCTTCCACGGCGCGTGCATCACCTTCACGCGCCTTCCGCATTTCCTCTTTCTTCTCCTCAATGAAGGTGCGGGGCACCCCACTCTGGGTCTCTTGGGCTTCCAATAGGAGTGTCCAGAGCGCTTCCATAAAGACTGAGGTAGAATTTGTTAGAAAGCCGGTGAGATTGATCTGCATCTTCTTTGGATCTGGGACCTATCAGAACGGGTAAGTTGACAGAGTTGGAAATACCGAAGAGCCGACTTACCGGATGGGCAGGATCCTCGAGCAGACCCATGGCATATTCAACGACCACTTCGTCATCAAAACCCAGAAGTTCGATAACCTTTTTCACGATCCAAGGTTTGATGACCGGTAGGTTCACCTTCCTCATGTCGACCTGCAATCGAAAAACGCGTAAATACCGTCAGTCTAACCGCAAAGAAACGGTAGCTACGCACCTTTTTGTCGAAGCTTTGGGGAAACTTCATGGTTTTCAAGAGTTTGAGCTCCTTGTCGGAGAATCTACGATCCTGGTCGGCGGACGTGCCCTTGAAGAATCCTGAATTGGGTGAGCAAAAGCCGTGGCGTGAGCAGACCGAGAGAATACCGTGGCATGTATCCAGGCAGCTCACCGGCGTCGGCCATTTTCACGGGTCCAACTGAGACACGGTTCGCGGAAGGGTCAGTAGTCGGTGGTGGCGGTGACGAGTACTAAGGCGAAGCGCACCACGTGAATGACTCCGATCGTTCCCACAGCGCGGGTAGGCAGCCGGTACTTGGAGCGCTGTAGGACACCATCTCTGGAGATTCGTGGGGACGTGCCACAGGTGCAGCCAGTTTCCGTGCCTGGAGAATCAGGCTGTGCTACCTCTTTGCGTCCGCCGGACGGAACAACGCAAAAGTCCCTCGCTCGGCACTTCCGATTATGACACCCACTTGCCAGCCCCTCAGCTGATCAGGAGAGACGCTGGTCGTCTCGCTGGATGGGGTACGCGATTATCGTTGTCATCCGTGCTTCAGCCATTCTCCGTAAAGTTTGGGAATTCTGCTGTCGCTGATTCACAACTTCCGTGGCCGCTCTAATGATGCATGGCAAGTCATGAGTTTGATGCCGCATTGTCCGGGATTTCGTTGGTATCTTCCACACGAAGGAGAGGTTCCAGACCCCCGTTTACACTGTGCCACTTATTCAGCCGTTTCATTTCATTTGCAGTCCATGCCGTTTTGCACGGTGTACGATCCCCCCCCCCCTTATCGTACCTGCGATTGACCGGGTTTCTTGTCATCGTACTATCGATGGCTTTGATGGCCCCAGCCTCCATGTGGGTCAGAATGGGTGCGACTAGGATCAATGAGCTCATCGCATTATCCAATCGTCCCGCTCTCCACGACCGGGTGGACTTGAACCCCTCACCACGAGTCCGACGAGCGTGTCAAGTGGCCATTTTCGCTCTCGTTATGCAAGCGTCTAACCATGTTCGCTTCGAGGAAGTTGCAACATGTGCCTGCTCGGATGGGGATTATTTCATACAACATGCTGTAAACGCCTGCTGCTGCCCCGTAATTTTACTCGTCTCTGTTCCCCCTGGCCAGCTTTGCTTCCGATCACGGTCACTATTCTCTTGACCTTCGGTTTTGCCGTGGCTGGATCTTGATTTAAGCGCTCTCAGCCGGATGGGATTCAACGACAGGTTCGCGTGGGTTTTGGTGTCCATTTCCCCAGCATGACCATAATGTAACGGTGATGTCCGAGTCTTCGCCGCACGATATACATTTCCTTCCAGCGCAACCCTCGGTCGGGGTCCACGTTTTGCCATCACAATCTGGCCAGATCTACCCCGGGACCTTTGGGCTTTCTGATCGTCTTACACGTCACGAATTCTGAATGGTCAAGGGTTCTACCAAACTCTGTTCAGAACCCCGTTCCGCCCCATTCTTGGAGCTGGCACAGAGTCAGGTGCCGACTCTGAACCGATAGAGGGAGGTTACACGAATGATGTTCCGGAGGTGGCCATGATAATCTATGGGGGATGGTGGTATGTAAAGCACAACGAGCAAAACATAAACATGTACGATAAGGCGACTGGTGATAAACGATGTACGTGATGCGAACAATGGAATGACACGGATTATGAGGAAGCGACAACTGCACAACAAAAGAGGGATGAAAATGTCCACAGGATGGGGATGGGAGAGGGAAGATGGGCCTCATGACGAGCCCACGATGATTTTGAGAACCATATTGCCGCTCTCGTCCTTGCCCCGTGATAGAAGATTGAACGCATTCGCTGTGTCTTCGAGCGGCATACGATGCGAGATCAACTTTTCGACGTTCTCGAGTTTCCCTGAGCTGAGCAACCCGATCGCCGTGGGATACGTATTTGCGTAGCGGAATGATCCATGAATATCGACCTCTCGGAGGGCTGCTGTTGACAGCGGTAGCAGGACGTTGCGGGACCCCATCCCTATCAGCATGACCTTCCCACCAGTGATTGCCGCCTAGCGAGTAAAAAGAGTTAGAGACGAGCGATGCTGCAAACAGAAACAAACGTACGTGAACGGACATCTGAATACAGGGTTCAGCACCGGTGCATTCAAAAATAACATCAAACCCTTCCTCCTCGCCAAACTGCGAAAGGGCGGATGCAATCTTCTCTTTTGACTGCTTGAGTCCTTCTTCAGCGGTCTTCGCCCTTTCTCCCACCGGGAGACAATGGACGTCTTCGGCAAATCCGTTGGATTTCGCGAAATCTAGCCGAGTTTGATTGATGTCGATTGCCACAACTTTGGAAGCGCCCTTTGACTTGGCGAGGGCACATGCCAGGAGGCCGATGGAACCAACGCCAAAAACCAGGACCGTCTGCCCCTGTTGTAAATCTGCTCTCGAGGCCGCATGCAGAAGGACGGAGAGGGGTTCGGCAAGCGCGCCGAGTTCATACGAACAATCGTTGGGAAGGCTGGGGAGAGCCGATTAGCTGCCATATCGGATGAACAGGGTGGGCAAGCTTACGGGTGGAGGACGTGGGCTGGGTGGTTCATGTATTGCTGAAGGGTTCCGTCGAGGTGGGGGAAGGTCTTGGCGCTACTAGCGAACCGTAGACCCTTGCAGAGGTTGTAACGACCCTTGGAGCAGAAGCCACAGTCGTTACACATGACGCCGGCCTCGATGGCTACTCGTTGGCCAATCACAAGGTTCTTAACGCCAGAGCCAACCGCGGTCACGATGCCAGCGGATTCGTGACCGAGGACCAGGGGTGCCTGGAGGGCGAAGTCGCCGTTACGGCCATGGACGTAATAATGGACTGGCAAAGATAGGTGAGCATCCGAGGGTGCAGGAATGGGGGCGGGTCAGAGTGGAAGACATACGATCGCTTCCACAGAGGCCGGTGGCGACGACCTTGACCTGAGCCTCGTTTGGACGTGGGGGCCAGAGGGTGCGCTCTTCATAGCGGAGATCTTTGGGGCCGTAGAGAACGGCGGCGTGTTGTGTCTGGAGAGGGGCGGGAGACATGGTAGGGGAGACGGGAAATTAAGGATAAAACTTACGACGGTGAGCACGGTATTTAAAGCCTTGTGGGCATAATAACTCACCCCACGATCTCAACAGGAGCTAGCCCCGGTCCGAGTCACCGGTGGAGGGTGCGGAGAAGGATTGTGACCGAGCCTTCCTCGTCACAACCGTGACAATTATGGGGTGCCGCTTCCGCGCATGGTCAACCGCCGATACCCATCTCCTCAGAATGGCTTCCGGCGCGAACATCCCGGTCCCCTTCGGCTTCTCCGCTGGCTCTGGATTACACTGTCTGGTACAAATAAAGTCCATTCATCCCCCACGGACACGTCGCTTCCCTCGTCCAGCATGGACCCCACCCCTCCATTGGTCGTACCCAAGCTCTTTGATCTCTCTGGCAAAAACGCACTTGTCACGGGGGGGACGCGAGGTAATCTTGATCCCACCCTAATCGAGCATCTTTCACATTTGTCGCTAACCCGTGCGAATTGTGATTCAGGCATTGGTGCTGCGTGCGCTATTGCCCTTGCGGAGGCTGGAGCCAACATATGTCTCGTTCAGAGGAAACCCACAGACAGTGCCTCTCCGAATTTGGAAACCTACAATGCAATTCTCGCACTAGGCGTGCAAGCAAAGATCGTTCACTGTGATCTGGGTGATATCCCTGCCGTCAGATCGTTATTCCAGAGCGCGCTTGGCGCTATGGGCGGTCGCATTCACATCCTAGTGAACTGCGCTGGAATTCAGCGGCGATCTCCGTGTGTAGATTTTTCGGAGAGGGACTGGGACGACGTGCGTCTTCCTTGTTTGTTTCCTGGGCTCACAATGAGCCGCGGTATTCACCCGTTCTGGTCACCGCTTCGTTCGGTGTTACTTCCAGGTCATCGACGTCAACCTCAAGTCCGTCTGGCTGTTGTGTCAGGCCGCCGGCAGGCATATGACGCCTCTCCGCGAAGGGAAGATCATCAACTTCTGTTCCCTGATGTCATATCAGGGCGGACTCACCATTCCGGCTTACACTGCCGCGAAGGGTGCTCTAGGCCAGCTCACCAAGTCGCTCAGCAACGAGTGGAGCCAACACAACGTCCAGGTTAATGGTATTGTTCCTGGATATATCGCTACCGACATGTAAGTATGATAAGCTCCACGGTCCGCTTCGCCGATCACCTGGGGTTTTCAATTATCCATTCCTCGTCGCCGATGGCTATACTAAAACATCCCACGTTCCCTCCACATAAGGAACGAGAAGTTGTTAAGTGATCCCGTGAGGTTGCAACAAATTTCTGAGCGAATTCCTGCTGGAAGATGGGGACAGCCGAAAGATTTTGCCGGTCCTATCGTCTTCCTCGCGAGTAATGCCAGTCAATACGTCTGTGGTGAACTGTTGGTCGTCGATGGAGTAAGTGTTTCATACTCGTTTTCACACTCGTACCCGTATCTTACACGTCTCAAGGGATGGTTGGGCCGGTGAATGGAGATCTGCCACCTTCGAAATCGTCTTACCAGTTTCGTACAAACATTTTGATCGTGAGGTCCGAAGTCTAGACCGTACCGATCGAGGTGGTCAGGCTATGTAAGGCGTAAGCCGAGGGTCGTGGACAGTCTCTCTCTTGTCCTTTTGTCTCCCCGGCCGTCCTGGTTGGCATCCCAATCGAATACTGTATGGTGTTGCGGGGATGTATTTGTATGTCAACAATTCAAAACCGTAACGTGTAATGGTACCCGAGTGTGGAAACTAAGTTTCGAAGTGGGAAAAAGCGAAACTTATCTGATGCACCTGTTGCGGGGTAGTCCATAATGATTAGCCCGCGTGTGTCGGGCCGCGGGCGGTCCGTACCACTTGAAATTTGCCTGGGTTCTAGCTGGTAAGGCCTGCCCGGTTCTGCGGGTATTCTATGGAGCCCGGGTCTATGAAACTCTACCTTCTTCAACCTTTTTTCGTGAGAGCGTGATCGCGGAGATTTTCCTCACCCCTATTGATCTCGCAAAGAGCAGTTTTTGGGGGTGTCGTTTGACCAACGTTTTTTCACACAGGCGCTACTACAGGGGAGATGGCTTCTTCGACTCCTATACCACCTGAATCCAGCGAAATTGTTGAACCTGGCCGTTGGTCGTCACTCTAGCGCATCGCTGTCACCTAAGGCGAAGACCGATGCTTGTGATAACTCGGCAGGCCCCCAAAAGTGGCTACCGACGCAGCCAGGGGCGCCCATGTCCATGTGAACGAGATCGTCCAGGGGTCTGGATCTTGGTCACGCTCCATCCTCGATCGTACCTACTGGACAGGGTTTGGGTTGTGGAGGGTCAACGTCCTGAAACCGTCCATCGATCACGCTCATGCTCACCCTTACCCTCAAGTTCGAATGTATATCGGCGAGCTAGTCAAGGTTTCGGGCCCCATGGAACTCGATCTGCGAAGTTTACCAAATAACGTTTAGTGAACAACTTCCGATGACTGAGAGCGAAATTTCCGGATATTCCGTTGGCTTTACCGATCAGCGGTTGATATTGCAAACAGATGAACAGGCACTCGTACCCGAGCCGCGTATGACGACAACTGCCTGAAAGGATAAATGGCCGTCGGTGAACGACGCGCCGTCACCGTTATTTGACTGTGATGATAATCGTCATCGGGAAAGGGTAGATGGTCTGGTGACGATAGCCCTCGTGCAGTGGGGCCGCAAATCCCTGATCTTGAAAATGAATTTGGTATACAGCACCGATTCGAGGGGCCCACTCTAGGCGATCTAGAATTGGTATGACATGGAGTCATGGATCATAGGACCTTTGTGCTGCATCTTTACGGAACCCCTACAGCAGGTGATGGGCGGGGGTTTGAACAACAGGGTGAATGTGTGAGGACCCATCTCGAGAGGTTCTTGTGCGCGTGTAGGTGAACCGAGGAGCTGGCCAATACAACCTAATCAGCTGAGTCTGGTGTACTCGGGCTCCCACAACCAACCTCTCGGTAATCAATGCGTGCGCGCCCGAGTAGATGCTTCAGCTCTTTGTGTGACCATCTTACGTGATCGTCATCTGAACGAGAATCGCATCCATTAAACAGCGTGGCCGGAACATACCCAGCGCCCAACCCCCGGAGGTCGTATGACGGATTGCATTTCAAGGGGATCGATTTGATTCGGGGTTACACGTCTTCCGGTCGGCTGGATAACTCGTGCGTTCGAGGATCCGGGGAGTCTCGTAAAGGATGAGGGTTTGCTGCGATCTCCGGCAGGTGTTATCCATCAAAGGGACCTCGACATCCCCATGGAATTAAAGAAGTCGTGTGTTTGGATCACAGGCTCTTGCCAAACAAAGTCACGTGTGGCCATCGTGACCACGCGATCAATCTCAATCTGCCAACGCAATCCTTTCACCTTCCGATCCCGAAAATGTCTGCTTTCCGTGTCCTCCGTTCCCTTTCCGCTTCCTCCTCCAGGACGGTCTCGACTCGGGCGTTTGCTCGCTCCGTTCATGTTCCCCGTCTGGGTTCCCAGCTCTCCCCGCGGGCTGCGGTTCCAGCTTCTCGCTGGTTTTCCGCTTCCGCTCGGGTGATGGGCGATGGCTCATGTCAGCTGTGTTGCTTTTTTCGCACAATATTTTGCTAATTTTACGCATATAGCCGACTTGGCTTTGTCCCAAAAGTTGGCCGAAGAGCTCAAGTACGAGCAGGAGGCCAAAACTATGGCCGAGGAGCCTGAATTCTTGACCGCGTTCAAGAAGCATGGTGTCTGGGAGGTAGGAGTGTATCGAGTATACCGGCTTCCAGTATACTGATGTCCCTTAGGTTGAGAGTGTCGAGGGCAGTGATGAGGTGACCTTGACACGTAAATTCGGGAACGAGAGGCATGTGGTTAGCTGTCTGCATTTCCCGCGTCCTAACTGACAAGGGGTTAGCATCCGAGTGGTTTTCTCGATCTCCGACCTTCAGAACGACGTCGAGGCAGAGGATTTTGACGGCACTGAGGGTGAAGAGGGTGAAACCGATGCTCCTCACTCTTACCCGGTGCGGTGCTCCATCTCGATCGCCAAGGTCAGTCGCATGGATCAAAAGGACCCGTTCTGTTGTTGATAATATATGGCGTAATTAGGACGCCGGCGTTGGTGCCCTCACCTTTGATGCTATGGCCCAAGAGGGTCTGTTCGTCATCGAGAACATCTCTTTCTATGCCGATGGCAAGCTCGGAACGGAAATGACTGCTGAGGCCGATTGGAAACGTCGTGGTCTCTATATTGGTCCTCAGGTTCGTCTTATTTCATGTTAACGCCGTTTACCTGTTCTAACTGCAGCACAAATAGTTCGAGACTTTGGACGTCGGCGTTCAGGAAGAGTTCATTCGCTATCTTCAGGAGCGTGGCATCAATGACGATCTCGCTTTGTTTATCCCCGAGCTCATCGAACACAAGGAGCAAAAGGTTTGTGAATTTTTGGTAAATCGGTGACTCTCATCTCACGACGCTCCGTAGGAATATGTCAAGTGGCTTGGTAAGGTCAATGAATTCGTCAATGTGTGAGATCTGGTTGGTCACACCTCGGCGTCTACATGACACCTACTTGCATGCTCAACTTATTTGAAAGTACCTTACTTGTTTCGCCGTATAATCCATTAGCAACTATCTCCGCTTACCACATGCGTCTGCTCCCACCAGTCTGATTTGGACGCAGTGGCCGCCCAGCATAGGGGTCGCGAGGAAGCAGGTTTGGCTGAAGGTTCTAGGGTGTTCCGCTTCCAGCGCCTTCTCGTGTGATCTCGAGCATCAGTGAAGCCCCCAGCCGCTGATGACTAACTCACATCCCAGTGAGCCACGTTTACTAAGGATGACCCAGCGGGTTCAATCATCCCACTGGGTGTCTTGATATAAAGACCCTGCTTGAGCCAAAATGACTTGCTCAGTTTCATCTGGAAACACAGCACGTTCGGTCCACTCAGAACATTCTTCTCTCCAAATCTCAACCCCCCGACAATGCCTTCTCCTGTTCCTGTCCCGAAACGTGTCAGCTTCGAGAAGTACGTGCCCGTTCACAAAAGATCGTTGACTCCCACGTCATCCTCGCCCATGAGGCAAATTCCGGTTTCAGGTGCAAACAAGACCCGTGAGTTCGGTCCAGGCAGACATGACTCGCGATCTACGACGAGTACTGATTCGGTCTCTCGAAACTCCAGCCCCAGTCTACTTCATTGCGGAGTTGCTGCAACTTTCTAAATCACCGCTCGTCCAGACTTCCTTGACTTCCGAACAGAGACAAAGGATTTCTGACGTCATGGCATATATACCACAGCCTCAGCGACAGACGAACAGCACGTCTCCTTCTCCCACCAAGTCGAGCAGATCTCCCTCACCGACAACCACCGAGTCGAAAGGGGTGTCTTCTCCCACGAAGAAGGCAAAGAAGACGCCTGCTCCTGAAACCCTCCCGTTGCCAAAGGTCGATACCCCGCCATCCCCTCGTCGCCGATCTAGTAAACGCCGTCCGGCCGGGACAAACACGAACGCGCACCCGGATTCTGTACAGCGACATCATAGAAGGCAGTGGGGTTACACCCCATCCTTCCACTACAACGAACACGACTGGAGGGCTCACCCGAGTGTTGCCATCACAGCTTGATGACCCTCCCACCTTCTGTATCACCCCCCCTCATCCACCCGTGATATTTGATACCCGCATGCCTATACTCCTATCCCTTGCAATGCTTACTAGTTCGCAATATGATACGTTGACCTAATCTTCACACGCGGCGTGGACAAGTGCAGTAATTTGGAGCTGAAATCTCTATTCAAGGTAAAAGATCGAACTTGCGTTCCATTGTTTGGACTCCCCTTCGATGCCAAGCCGGTCATGGCAGGATCAACGTTGCCTCCGCGACCGCCAACTTCGTTCCTGTGGTGACTGGCCGGGCTCTGGATATATATGGTAACCAATCATTGTGCGGTGTCGGTTATGTTGTGGCCGTTACCCTACGGCGCCTATCGTTACCACTGACAAAAGGGGGGTCACTGAGCGCAGAGGCGACCGGCCCTCAAATTTCTCTGGCTGAGAGTCTTGTTGCTCTCCCGGCCCACCAATGGCGTCCTCAAACTCTCCGTTCCGGGCACCACGCAGTTCGGAGTTCGGAACCTCCAACGCGACGTTTTGCAAGAGTCCCCCTTTACCACATATGACAAACCGCCTTTGACTTCATTCGCGAACAGACAAAGAAACGGTCCATCCGAACAATCCGGACGGAAGCAAAATTGATATGATTTCATCACCACCGAAGCGCGTGCAGGCAGATAACTTGCGCAGCCATTGAGCGAACGGCGCCTCGGTCGAACCGTTCCTCGGATTTGTTCTTTGTTGCTCGTCCCCGTAGTTACCACTTCATGCGTTTGTGCGGACGCCTGCACATGTCAGGGATTGGGTGGATTGGCCGCCAAGCCCCGCTTGAGCGTGCGAACAACAGATTGGAATGTGATCGATTGTTTTCTATGGGAATTTTTGACTCTAAACACTCCCCAGACCTGGTTTGCCGTTCGAATTCGTCCTCACCACAAATGCGGTGAGCTGCACAGTTGACAGCGCTTAGGGACTCGCCCAGGGGCAGTTATGGACATTGCACAGAGCTGCTGGCTCGTCAATGTAAAGCCGAAACATCGTGTTCGGCGTCTTCTCCCACTCCGAATGGCGGCTGGTCCTTCCGCAGGCTGATGTCTGGGATGAGCTCTGTCCTCTCTATCCGCTCCGCGATCGCTTGCCCAGAGTTTCTTGGCGGAGACTACCGTCATGCATGGATTCCATCCCTTCTAGCTCCTCCTGTTGTTACACGACACTTATAAAAAGGCTGAGACCGGCTCTCAGAAATCGCATCCTTGTTCCCCTTCCTTTCCCCTCCCATTCTTTTCTTCAGCTTTCCGGGCTGCGTGGACCGCTTCCCACTTTTCAACTCTCATTTTAGTTTCACTTCCACAGCGTGCTACGGCCCTCCTTTCTCAGCCAGTCTGACCGATCCTTCAATCAAATATGTTGTCCACTTTTCTGGCTCTGTTCGTTGCTTTCTTGGCCGTCTCCGCTCCGGTCAGCGGTCGTCCTATGGTCACGCGCCGTGGGTACCACAAGCAATTACGGCAGGAACCGGTGCAACTCAAGAGCCTTGCCGAGACGGCTGGGAGCTTCCCTGAGATCAATGTGCTTGTCGAGGGGAACCAGCGCTTCCGCGACTCCATCGCCAACTCTAGCAATCCAAACATACTCAAGGAACAGACCGATGAGGGGCAGAAACCCGGATTTTATTTCTTGGGCTGCAGGTGCGTTTCATTTGACGAACGTCCTGGCTGTGGATACTAATACCGGCGTTTGTTCCACCTAGCGACTCCCGTGTGTCCGAGGGTACCGTTTTCAATGCGCCACCGGGAACGCTCTTCACCGAGCGCAACATCGCCAACCGTTTCGTCTCTAACGACATCAACGCTGTCAGCGTTTTGTCGTACGCCGTCTCCGTACTGGGCGTCGACCACGTGATTGTGCTTGGTCATTATGGATGCGGCGGCGTTGGCGCTTCGGTTTTGGCGAGACCCCCGGGCGAGCTCGGCTACGCTGACGGCGCCGTGCAAAACTGGATCGAACCGATCAGGCACATTTTCCAGACTTCGACTCGGTAAGTTATCCCTCCTGCGATACTTGTAATGCTCCTCTCGACCGCTTTTGTTCACGCTTACCTCAAGCCCGGAAATCGTTAAGCTGAGGGAGACCTACGTTGCCAACAACATCACTGAGGAGCCCGAGTTCGAGGAACCAGGATACCGGGCTCTCGTTGAGGAGAACGTCAAGGAGTCCGTTTCCAACATTGCCAATGATCCAGTCATGCAGGCTGTATGTTAATTCCTCGTAACCTTGTCCTCGGCCACCGGTACTAACTTGGTCCTCTTAGCACTGGGATGCTTTCAACCTGGAACAAAAAGGCGGCAGCAGCCCTGCTGCTCGTAAGAAGAGGGATGATCATGGCGAGACCGGACCACTCAAACCCGCGTTTGTCCATGGTATGTGCCTCGCGGCCATTTCCGCGTTCTCTTGTCTGACCGGTCCACGCACAGGATTCGTGTACGATATCTCCAACGGCCAGATTTCTGACCTCGGTATCTCCGCTGGCCCTCCCGGCTCCCCTCTCCAGAGCCCTCCTGCATCCACTGTGAAGCGTCACGTAGACTCCATTGACCACGATCACCAGCATTAAGTCGAGGATTAGCTTTCGCGTGTTTTGAACCGTAGCACACTCTTATATCTTTCTCTTTTCCATCTTTTCGGATTTTTCTTCTTACACAGTGGATTGCACGTATCAGGGTAGCCCTGAAGAAATACATAACAATGGAAGGGGAATTCAGCAGGCCAAACCGCGGCCGGATGATCTATTGATTTCCGGCGTCAAACTCGCCACCAGTTGATAAGATTATACGCAAGCGCTGAGGTTGTCCTTTTCGTCCGCGACAACATGCAGTCGTCTACGGCTACAGCATGGAATGATCGTTACGGTACGAAGAATCTCTACATGGCAGAAGGCGGGTTGACCTCCGTGGAAGGTCAGTGCCCCAACTTCCCATCCAATCAATAGTTGATTCAGGGCAGCCACCAGGTGCGAGGAAGATCATCGAGACACTTTCACGGAGGGATGCTGTCGCTTGTCTGCTCCTCCGTCACAATATGCTCGGGGATGAGGGATGCGTTGAACTCTTCGAATACCTCTGCTCGGAGGAAGGACAAAGGCACAATGTTGCTGGCATACTGTTGAACGCAAACGGCCTTGGGAATGTGGCCCTGGAATCCATCGGGAATTTCTTACGCGACAACAAGTGGCTGAAAGAATTGTATCTGGCAAGCGTAAGGCCGAACATTTTCGCTGAAAACAACACTACTGAGCCTCCTCCTGCAGAATGACTTCACCGGAGACTCTGATGTCGTTACCTCCTTCGCGGAAGCGCTCAATTCTTCGTCGCTGAAGGTCCTATCGTTATCCAGCTGCGACAGCCTTTCTGACGCCTTCGCAGGAAGGTTCTTTCCTCGCCTCAATCCCCCTTATCTGTCGAACCTCCAATTGTCGGCAATCGGTCTGACCCGTTCCGCTGTTTCACACATCGTCGAATATTTATCTTCACCCCGCTCCCGGCGCCTCGCGACATTGAAACTCAGCGGGAACAACATTGGTGTGCGCGGGGCTACGAAGGTCGTGCGATCGGTAATGCAGGCCAACTTTAACGTGATGAGCCTGGAGATGTACGGCGTCCGCACTCATCAAGGTGGTCAGGATAGCTCTAGTGAGGGTAGTTCAGGTGACAGTTCTATCGCCCTCCATGGTACGACCACAAAGTTTGAGGAGGGTCTGCGGTATGCTCTCATCAGGAACGGCCTCATGCAAGGACACACGCACGCAGCGGCTTTCCGGTTACTCCAGTACTCGAGGGCTTTGTTACTGAGGCCGAGGCGGACGAACGAGGACGAGGCAAGTAGACCACAATTCTGCATTCAGTCCCTCCCCACGGAGCTCCAGTTACACATCCTATCCCTCACCGTGGACACATTGTCCGCGAACCAACGTATACGTATATTCCAGTTCGCTTCCGACCCCACCACCTTACCCACAGTACTCCCTGACCTCCGACGGAAGCAGTCAGAAGTGGTCCCTGGGCCCAGGCTTCTGGAGAAAAGTAGCGCCCCCTTTACGTTGTCTCCTCGTGCCGCAAATCGTGCTCGATGGTTGCAGGCCGTGGGTTGTGACCTTTACGAACCCTGATAAGCATTTTCTCCTGTTCTATGCACGGCCCGGAAAGTACGTTTGGTATTAGTAAACACCTATGTAACCTGTCCTCTTCCGTGTATCTGCTCCACCGTGTAGTATGCTAATTCTCGGCATGGTTAGCTCCAAGGATTTCCCAGATTGCCCTCGCTATCACTTCCACGCCATCGTTCCTCAGTTCGTTGCGCTTGATCGCATCTTGAGCGAACTCTGGCGTGAAGATGCCTTTGCCAGCACGAATTTCGACCAGCTTGGAGACTATGCTCTTCGTGAACTCCGGGTGACCTTGCACGGTGAGAATTCGAACGTCGGATAACTTGGCGAGATTTCCGGATGCATCGGGGGTGTATCTGACCATTCCCTGGTTGTGGCAGACATCTGTGGATCCCAGTAGCCCAAAACCGGGGAGGACGGTCGGTACGTGATCCCTGTGCATTTCTTGGATGTTCTGGCCATGAGTTTCAAATAACAAGGTTAACGCGCTGAACCCGTGGAAAGATTTCATTGACTCTGACCAATGACTTTGTGCCAAAAATGCGTTGGCCAATCTCGGTAAGTTGCATCTCGGTGATCCCAACCTCCCATTGAGAGTCGCGAACGCAAGTCCCGCCTAACGCCCTTCCGATGATCTGGTGACCAAAGCAGATACCTAAGAGGGGTGATCAGCGAAAGTTTGACCAAACGATAAGCTTACGGTCGGACGCACCGAACAGCTTGACCTCCGGTTTCGATCGCGCGAGGCTGGAAGTATACTCTACCAACTTGTCGATCCATTTAATTTCTTCGTATGCGGAAGAGGCTGTGATAAGGCATCGGACCGGAGGGGCGGAGGGGCGGACGGATACTTTGACTGACCAGAGCCAGTTAAGAAGATACCATCGTACCGGGCATCATCTGGAGGATATTCCATCTTGCTCACGACATCGAAGGCATCGAGGGTGAAATCGACTGAGAACGATACGCCCCTGAGCCATGTATCGAATATCTGGTGGTAGTCGCCGTTCTCCTTCAGAACGGCCGGAGCGGGCGTATCGCAAAGCAAGACAGCGAGGTGGATTGGAGCCATGATCGGACCGCGGCTTGGACACCCGAACCATTAAGCAGTAACAAATCGGTCTCCATCAACCATGTCGCTCGCAAAACTCACCTCGCTCTCAACGCAAACACTTTCCCTGCTGTTGGAACGCCAGCGCATACAGTCATTACTGACCGCTCCTGGAACATATACGTCTTCATCGCACCAACGTCAAATTACAAAGAACCTGCAGGAGCTGCGGGTAGGAATTCTTGAACTGCGTCAGACAGATGGGTCTTTCTCTGAGGCGGCTGACCTGTTATCTGGTCAATACGACCGCATGAGAGCTATGCTTGGGCGAGAAGCGGACGCTAATGGCATTACAGTGTACGTTTCAAGTCCTGCGCCCATCCATCAGTTGTGCTAAGGTGCATTCAGTTTGGAACGACCGGTACAAGAACCACCCCCGGCTTCTTCACCACCAAGAGCACCATCCCCTCCCCCCTCAGGCGACACGTTTACCCCCTACACGGACGACCCTGATGCGTCGGGCCATGAATCAAACGAGATGGTGCTCCAGGGTCAGCTGCGCATCATGGATGGTCGGTGTTCGTTCCACGTGTTGTTCGGCCGCGTAATTTAGAGTCGCTTTCAGAACAGGACGACCGGCTGGATCACTTATCACAATCAATATCTCGCCAACATCACATTTCGCTGCAGATTAATGATGAGTTGGATACGCATACCGGGTTGCTTGAGGGGCTCGATCACGATTTGGACCGGACCCAGAGTCGGATGGGCAACGCGAGGAGAAGATTAGAACGCGTGGCCAGAGGCGCAAAAGCAAACAGTTAGTCTCACATGGCAATGCATGTTTCCACGAGATCTCATTTTACCTTCATTCCCTCAGGCTCCTCGGTCACAATCGCCCTCCTGATTCTGATATTGTTACTGCTGATCATAATCTTCAAAACGTGAATCGTGTTTCTTGCTTTGGAATTTCATGGCCAGCATGTAGGTTCTCACCCTCGAAACGTCACGTTCCGGTGGCATGTATCAAATGTACGGAATAATCGATACTATGAGTTGTTAGTTTGAATTCTAGATGGTGTTCCCCTCTTCCCACCTCGGCCACTCTGGTGCGTGTTACTGCCACCTCTTTGTACCCCAGAATGTGGGGATCCAGGTCGAGACCGTGGCCCCGGTTTCTCCGGAACTCCCTTCTCCTGTGCCTGCTTGTCCTGATCATTTTTCGTTTGGTTCTTCTTTTCCTTCTTGGCCTTCCTCGGACGGCCGGCGACGTTTTGCCACGCAGGAGGTTCCCTCGATAAGATTGACTCGAGAGATATCCCCAGTTGTAACATGTCCCCAGTGTTTCTGCATTCGTGGATGAACCGGGTAAAGATTAACTTCTTGATCTGACCAGCGCAGTTCTGAAAGACGTGGGCATTGAGCGAATGTTACTGCAACGAAGGGAAGACTCTTACCCTCGCTGCGGCGAATGGGTCGGCCACACACATGAGATTTCCGGACCAGTCAGCGTCGAATGATTCATCTGGCACCACTTCACCGGCCTCTTTGTCTTGTTCATCGTCCGGTGACTCCTGCTCTTCGGGCTGCTTCGACGTCGATATGACGGGGTTTGAATCCTTTGGTGCATTCCTGTCCTTACGTGAAATTATCCCGCCCCTCCGTATGCACGCTACAGATTCATCGTAATTGAATTCCCAGCCCCAGAACCTAAGGTCGTTCAGCGGACGGCAGATAAGGGGGTGTTGGAGTAAGCATGCCTGAGCCACTCGAGAAACAGCTCTCCGACCGATTTTCCCGTGTCCACCGACCAGTTTTCAAATGTCTTGAACCGAGTGTCACATCGAAATCTCTCGCCTTTCCTATTCTTTATCCAAAAGTGGTCCGTTGGGGCGGCACCCTTGGTGGGCACATCCTCCTGGAGGTTCGGTAGCCAACCTGACGACTTATGCGGAGCTCAGCCGGCGTGAACTGGAGTTTACATCAGTGACCCTACCTGGAACCACGCAATCGTCATAAGCGTAAGAGCATAACTGCTAAAGGACGCTGGTCGCTTGCTTGGAGAGTTCATCCCTACTGTTTTCGCCCATCGCTTGATCAACCGCAACAGGGGGATCAACACAGGCTGCAGGGACACGTAATGCTTGATCATGGACGTGTTAATAGAACCAAGTTGGTCATTGACGTTGATATCACACTCTATCCCGGTGTTGGGGTCCTTGAACTTGACTGGAGCGAATGCATTGGCGAAGGGAAGCGGGAGAATAAGATGAGGTTCACCTATCGGAACGCTCGCGCCTGGGATCGGAAGGACACCCGTGAAGCCGGCCTTCGATAGTGCCCGACCCACGTTCCTGCGATGAGGTGTTTCAGTCTTCTGAGGTACGCGTAATCCCGACTGTGACAGACTTTACATTATAGATAGCTTGCGAACGACGTGAGTCCTGAGTCTTCAAATGATCCATAGAAAGGAGAATGCGCTTACGGGGTAAACTTTTCAGGTCAAGGCTCGGCGGAAATCCGTTCATCCGGTATGTGTCCTGATCGGAGTTCAGTGACAAAGGCGAGTGTAGGTGAAAACGGGTCCTTACCACTATCACGAGGTCGAGGTCACTTGTGGGAGAGTCAACTCCATAAGAGGTGCTCCCAAAGAGTTCGACCCTGTAGTTCATACCGTATTTATGACGGACCATGTCTTGCACCTTGCGCACAGTTGTAGACCTTGCTAGTCTCACGTGCGGTCTGACGGGGTTCACCTGAGAATGTACCATCGGTAAGCTCATCCTGATGAACGATCGGGCCATACATACCTCATCTTGAAATACCA
>Ga0307517_10005791_pt1 | contig 18480 bp, 23 predicted proteins | sample 23_EM_MG_FD_194515 | JGI IMG/M metagenome (GOLD analysis project Ga0307517, IMG submission 194515) | Populus trichocarpa ectomycorrhiza microbial communities from riparian zone in the Pacific Northwest, United States - 23_EM | ecosystem: Host-associated > Plants > Roots > Unclassified | place... | reverse complement strand
AGACAGCAGACTTCGACAGACCTTCAGTCTAAGAATACACTTGGTTGAACGGCAATCCCTGAGTCCCTGAGTTCTATTTGTCCTTCAACTATTATCTCTTACCTCCGGTCCCTTGAAGCCTCCCTTACCACCAGCGCTAGCAGGTCTACCGCCGGCCCTATTGTCTTTTCGTTAGACAGGAATAAACCTGTTACAAATTTGCATTCCAAGTAGCCAATTCAATGGCCCCATATCCTTAACTTTAAACTCTGACTTGAGAAGACCAATTGTAGCTTCCGTTTGGCTGTCTTCCGCACCAAAGATAGTTATATCATCAACATAAATGGCAACAAACAAGTTGCCACATGGATTGATCAGCACACAGGGGTCAAAGGCAGATGTGTAGAAACTGTACGGTTGCAAAAAGGATACCAAATGTTGGTACCATTGTCGGGGTGACTGCTTGAGGCCATAGATAGCCCGTCTCAAGCGTGCAACCTTTCCTTCAATCTGTCGACCTTCTGGTAGTTGCAGGTATACCTCTTTACTCCGAGTCCCATACAGGAATGCGGTCTTTATGTCAAGCTGTCGAGGTTTCCACAACTTTGCTGGAATGATAGCTAGTAAGAGTCTTAAGGAATCAAATCGGGCAACTGGAGCGAAGATTTCCTCATAATCTACTCCTTGTACTTGTGAGAAACCTTTGGCAACGTATCTAGCCTTGAATCGATCCAGCTCTTCTTTGGCATTTGCTTTTACACGGAACACCCAGCGTCCATCAACAATCCTTCGATTGGATGGTCTATCCACAACTTCCCATACCTTATTCTTTTCTAGAGAATCAATCTCTTCTTCAATTGCCTCCTCCCAATCATTCCAATAACATGAGTGCTGAGCCTGGCTATATGTCTCGGGCTCTGGAACCTGTAGAACTTTGACCACAGTTGGAGTTTCCTCTGTAGCAAGGGCTTCCTCATCACTATCAGAGTCTATTGGTGGCAAGCTTCGCCATTCATCATGCATGTCATCGGCCATATCCATGATATCTTCCGGTCGGACAAAGCTGATCGGTGGCAGGGGTGCCTGTATTATATGACTTCCACGATCACGGATAGATACATTGGTGGTTCTAACTTCGGGGAGCGGGTCAGCTGTTGGCTCTGGTTGAGACTGCTGTGCCGAATGGTCTTGTTGCTAAGCCTGTGAGGCTCCAGCAGAACTCCAAGGTGCATCCCCCATAGAAACATCCAAAAATGGAGTGACTGGAGGTGAATCAGCTGTGGTAATTGCTGAACTATGATAGCTATCGGCGGCGGATGCGGGTTCTGAACTCGGGGTAGATGGTGTAGCTACACTATTCGTATCGGGCAACCAATATGGTAAGCCAAGAAAGCCGTTCCGCTTTCCATGCGCATTTTCACGCCCGAAAGGTTCGACCACTGTGGGATGACCTTCGTCATACCATTTATTTGCATTTGCCAGGTGACTGGCCATCCAGGCTATCCACATACTATCAGTAGGGAAGCCATCCTGGTTTGCTCTATACTCCAGGTTGACAGTACGTGTTTGGGAATCGGTTACATGCTGTTCCCTGCGCTCTCTATTGTGCAGTTCTTGTCAGTTACGAACAATGATCCTTCTTTCACCTGTGTCAGAATCCGTAGAGCCCAAGTAAGTACCTCCTTTGCCAAGCAGTACAACAGGTGAGGAAGGTGGAAAGTGAACATCAGCTCACACTGTAGTTCGTTTCTCTTCAGGGGGAAGATGCGATACTGGTGACAGACGTCTGTATATCCTACAAACAGTCCCTTCTGTGCCCTAGGAAGTAGTTTTGATCCTGCTCCCCGCTTTGCTTTCAGGATGTGCAGGTAACATTCTCGACCAAATGGCTGTAGGTGGCTGATAGCTGGTCTTGTTTTGTGGAAAGCCTCATACAGAGTTTTCCTGCTGAGGGCACTGTGCGGTTGGCCATTCTTGGTGTAAACAAAGGTTCCTACCGCTTCAGCCCATAATCTGCGGTCATCTATCGGATGCATCATTGCTCGTACACCTTCGCCAATTGTGCGATTTAATCTTTCCGCCACACCAATCGACTCAGCTGAGTATGGCGGTGTCAGTTCATGTATAATACCTTTGGAAGTAAAGACCTTCCTTAGCCTCTCATTAACATATTCCCCCCCATTATCGGTGCGAAATCTGCGTACTACAGTATTTTCCTGATTTTCGATCGTAGTAACAAAGTGACTAATCACTTGGGGGGCCTCGGATTTCTTTCTAAGAGACTGCACCCAGCAGAAGCGAGTTGCATCACATGTAAAGGAGATATAGTACAGTGTGTTTCCGTAGGATGGAACGGGAAAGGGTCGACAGAGGTCAGAATATATCAGTTCAGCCTTTTGAGCTGTACGAGACTTGGTACTTGGAGAAGCCTTATGTGCTGATTTTCCAATAGCGGATGCCTCACAGTGGAAATTCTGTGGAAGTGGAGGGATAAAACCCGTATCGTCAAAGTGATTTCGTGAACCCTCCATGGTCGAGGGGGCCAAATGCCCAAGCGCTTCATGCCAGAAGTCGGATATCGGCATTGCTGATTCTTGAACCTCAGGAATTCTGTGAAGCGATCAATCAAATATTGCCTCAAACACTGTCCTGTCACAATTTTTGACTGATATCCCAGGACCTTCGCCAATCATTTGATAGCCTTTGTTTTGCAGTTTGTGCCAAGATACTGAGGGCCTCTCAAGTTGAGGAACAAGAAGAACATGGGTAAGACGAAAACGAGATCCAGTTCCATCCATCAAAGTGCAGTGTAGCACAACACTCCCTTTTCCCGTAATCTTCATCTGATCGGTGGAGCTTGATTTTACAAGTCCTGAACAAATTCCGAGACATTCTAACCGTGCTGGGTCAGGGCACATATGAGAGGTTGCACAAGTGTCGAAGTAGAATGAGGATCTACTAACCTTTCCACTGGGCTCCGAGATCGTGTGGGCTTCCTCCCCATAAGCTTGTTTGTTTCCTTTCTTCTCATTATGTGCTTTCAACTTGAAGCACTTGTTCCATGTATGGCCACGAGAACGACCAGGATGGTGCTTGCTACACCAGGTACAATCCTTTGTCTTCTCGGTTGGGCCCCGGACAGGTGCAGGTCTGGGACTTCGTTTAGGCTTTTGATAGTCCGCGGTTGCAAGAGCATGCTGTGACTTGGTACTAGACTGATCATGGTCCAGGTCCAGAAGCCGTTGCTTGACCTCCGCAAATGTAAAGTCATCCTTTGTAGAAAGATTGTCGACAATATTCTTCTAGTGGCTAACCAGAAAACCTAGAAGAAAGTCGCGTTTTGCTTTATGTTCCCTCAAGAACTTGGCAAAGGTCTGTCGGTAGGAGTCCTTGGATGCTTTTGCTAATTTACTAAGTCGAAGCCACGCAGGCTCAAATTGTGCTATGAATACTGTGACAGGTTGAGTGGGATCATAAGTAGTTGATAGTGAGGCCAGATTCGTAATTTGTGATACCAGGGCAAAAGCAGTATCACGGTAATACTCGGTGCCCAAATATTTCCACATCTCATGAGGATGGTCGAATTCCACAAGTTTCTCCAGGATTTCCTTTGAGACAACTTGGATAAGGATTGCCGATTCCTGGTAGCAAAGTGCAGTATAAGCTGTAACTTGCTCCTCGTCGGCATCATCGGATGGTTGAAGACCTTCTACCACTATCTCATAAGTTTTCATCCATTTCCAAACTAATCTCATGGTCAATTCCCAAATAATATAGTTTTCCTGAGCAGTCAATTGCTTGATATTCTCAAGTTTAATGGTAACAGGTTTGTCTTCGTTGATTCGGGATCAAAAGGTGAAGGATCCAAGCGTGGCCATAGCAGCTCGTTCTGTTGGAATTTCCTCCGGCGGGGTTGGTAGTTTTGGATAAAGGCTTTTACTCATAGGCCGTTGTGTTTTCCGTCAATGCTGTGAGCTCCGGGCTTATAACCTGTTCGAATTGGATGTACAGCAGGAGTTGTTAGACTCGTAGGGTGAATAACTTTAAGACGGTTACCGCTAGGTAAATGAGAGTAAGCGAATGATGGTTGTCTGTTTCTTACTATTCACAAGATGCGATATCGCAGTGTTTATATACCCAGGGAACGCGATCAGCGATGACTGAAAGATGCGATAATAGAAAGACAAACAGCGGCAAGCATCAGAAGAAAATAGGTGATATGAGAGTAGAAATGATGCAACTATAACAGGCAGAAAGACTGTTGTAATAATCAACAGTAGAGTACCATAAATAAAGAAAGTACTAGGTCAGCCTCATCCTTCAACATCAAGGTGGTCCTCAGAGGTAGAAAGCTAGTAGATATGTTCATTGTGCAATTTGAATCAACATCGGGCATGCGAAGTCAGTATACAGAGACGGAGGCGACTCGGAAATGGCATGCCTTCATCAATGGTGTGAGAATAATGTTATTAGCCTCAGCATCCATTATGGCTATCGTTACTCGTTCATCTTGCTTTCTCTTCTTTTCACTACCATTGCAGGCTTAGCCTTTGAGGATCATAGATTCAATAAATGGTATATATCACAGGAGGCAGGTTCAGATAGGGTTACCGCTGCAGGGTTTCTTGTCATATTTCAGGTCAAATGGCTCTGTCTTAGAACTTGACCTGTCTGTATGTTTCAATGCTGGGACTATTCACCTGCAAAATGCTTACCTGAACGGAAGGAAGTAGTTAATTAAGCTGTGAACTGTGGAAAGGATTGATGTTTACAATTCTCTTACGGGCGCCGGGGGTCAATCTGTATTGAGTGCAAAGGTCGTTAACTGCTATTTCTTTGATGCACTTACTATTGGCGATATAAATGGCACTATTGAATATTGACGGCCTAGGCAGGCAAGAAGACTTTCCGGCACTCTCTTCAAATGGGCAAATGTAAGCCTTATCTATAGAATAAATTTCCTCACAGTGGCTGTATCAGTTAGATATCAGTTAGGGGAATGAGAGAAGCATCATGTGGTACATGGTGGACAATTAGCATACAAGCGGTTCGCTTGAGCTGGGTATTTCGGCTTATCGCGGGGGACCCCTACTTGTCCAACAATCTTTTTGGAGGTGCTACTTATTTGTGTTCACTATATGAACTATTCTATCACTTCTATCGGAGAAAGCGACAATGTGGTTCACTGTATGAACACATTTATCACTTCAAGCTTGGCATTTGGTTGTCATGTTGGCTGCCATAGAAGCATTTTCGTTGTTGGACTTTGTTCTTAAGTACCGCTGTACCTAGTATAGTAAGGCGGTATTTAAGCACAAAAGTCCAACAATGAAAATGCGCCAATGGCAACCAACGTGACAACCAAATTCTAAGCTAGAAGTAAATGTGTTCATAGAGTGAACAACCTTGTCGCTTTCTCCCATAGAAGCGATAGAATAGTTGATATGGTTAACAAAACTGAGCCGCCCCTGTCCTCCTCAGACCATAAGCAGCGTTGCGAACTGTCCTGTCCATCTGTCCTGGATCTAGGACTGGACCTACTGCTGGCAGTAGTCTGCATTTTTTCAAGTCCATGGACGGGCTAGGGTAGAAGGAGGAAGACCAGAGGACTTACCTGGCCCGGTAGGGCCCTATGCATCTTTTCCTATTACCTTTCTTCAGCTCTTATACTCACAAACTTGAGATTTATGATTTCACCTCACTCATACGTTATGATTTGGCAAATTGTGTAATGTGCGTGAACAAATGAGGAAAGATGAGTATATCTTTAAGAAATCAAATAGATAAAAGCCTTTGAAAAAATAGCACTCAAAGACTACCAGCATGAATCGCCAAGGCCACAAGCATATTGTCAATTTTCGAATATCTGGCCCTTCCCATTCAACACTGCCCTGGAAGAGTACCCCTACTGTTGCAATTGGACAGTTCTGATATTGGATCTAGATATCCGGATCTGTGAGAGTTCATTGTGTTTCCCAGTAACTCATCTGGAAAATCCTGTCCATTAGCCTGTCAGTCAACCTCGGTTGCATCTGTACTCTGTGAGATAACAACCCAAGTTAACGCAATGCTTAGAGAAGTATATGAAGGAAAAATAACACTCGTAGCAGATTGATTTGTTCAGTCTTATCATAACACTCACAGTACTGGATAATTTATTGAATCTTCTTCTCTTTCTTGTAGGAATTTTTCATTTGGCTATGAGTGAAACGAAAACAATTTCATTGACTATAGAGACAAGATGAGAGAGCGGAATGTGAACTTGTAAAGACTAATGATCGTATAAGGCATCTCCATATATTACTCATAGTTGGCCTGCCATCCCCGGCCATCCTTAGGCACCCTCGGCCGTCCTCAAGCATCCCTGCCTGTCACTTGCAGTCCCCCTCATTATTTATCCTCATGTGCCCGGCTGTCATTCCTAATACCTGCCATCTGTATACACCTCGGCAGGCCTTGCCTACACCCAACCGTCCTTGCCTACACCATACCGGCTTTTAATACCACCTATAGTCCTCTGCACACTCCCAGCCGTCCTTCCATATTCCCTCGAGTCCCCCTTAACAGCCCTCATCATGTGTCTCTCACGACACTATGAAAGGCCTAGCATGTAGGGCCTGGCGGTTCCAGCTCCTACCCCCAAGAAGGATGCACCGGACCATTTCGAACACTTCATAGTACCATTTGTCATGGGCGTCCGGGGCCCCCAAAATGCGGGCCCTCAACCCCGCTCCCCCCCCCCACCATTCCCCATAACGAACTCTACTTATAACTAATAGTAAATTTATCGGTAGTTCATGACCTTGGTGCTATGGCAGGAAGCAATAATGTGAGTTACTGCACAAACAAAATAATCACTTCTAGCGCTGTAAGCGAAAATGTGGTTCTCTGCATGAACACGTTTATCACTTCCAGCTTGGCATTTGGTTGTCACGCTGGTTGCCATAGACGCATTTTCGTTGTTGGACCTTTGTTCTTAAGCACCTCCGTATATACCGTTTTCAGGAAATATATGTACAAAGAAAATAACTATAGAGACAGGATACAATCACTGTCTGCATGCCCAATTCATATTGAGCATCCCCCATCTCTGTAAGTTCAAGCTGTGTGAAAAGAACCTAGTATCTGCTTCCTCAATATCGTCAACACGAATATAACAATTGAATTGTACAATCTAATTAAATTAGCTAATCTCGTTAAAGGTGCGCTTGACGGGAATGCTTTGTGCCATTTGATTGAGCATGGACAATCCAGCCTTGTTGGGCTTGGTAACAGAACGAAAATACTTAGAAAGCCCCTGCTGGCCTCGGACTGGCTCTCCTAGACTTATCTCGTCTTGAGAACCAGAACGTTCTGTCTTATCATCGCTTAGTACAGTGCCCTCAATTGTCTGATACTTGACGTAACAATTAGAAATTATTTGTTCCATCTCCTGCCACAAGGACTCGGACTTCGTAATCATCGGCATGGCCCAAGGCCAGCTCCATTTCCGCCCAATCAACCCCTTAGGATAAAACTGTCGTCCACCGAGTTGATTGAAAGCATGTATCCAGATTCTGCAGGAGTTACAAATAGGGCGAGAGACCCCAATATGGTTAAAAGGGGGAATATGATCCCATGAACGACCATGCTTCGTTTCGAGGTGCTGAATAAGCCAACACTCAGGGTGGACCATGCACAGGCATTCGTGTAGCTGAAACCGTTCCAATAGTTTTCCAGCCTGTTCCCATTGCCAACCCTTTGGCTCTACACATGCAGTCTCCAAAATCGAATGCCACTCGTGCTGAGATCTGGGCAATTTTATCATACGAGTCTCACCTGAAGCCACGGAAAGCGACATTGTGTAGTGAAGGATAGGCCGTAGATGAGAAGAAGAAGCAAAGGAGAGTAGCTCTTCGATGTGGCTTGGTAGCGAAGTGAGTTTCTGAAGAGCAAGCTGAAGCTGAAACGGATAACTATTGCCATCCAGTAGAGAAGTAATGGAGAATTAGCGATGAGAAATTTAAATCTGCCGTGCTGCTTACAGTAGAGGTAAAGTAGTGGGAGGAGTATATAGGTAAAAAAAATGTCTGCAAGAAGCTAAAAGTCACAAAATTGTGGTTTTGTTTTTAGTGCTTGTTTCATTCTGATAGCCCTTTTGAGCGGTACCATCAAAATGCCCCCTTTTTTTAGGTTCCCTACTTGACCCTTACTGCCTGTGCCAACGTTAATCAGGAATGAAGGAGCAAAGAAGGTATACCTTTTAACTCAAATGCCAAAAACTCGAATCTTAACCGATCTCTATTGGCAACTGCCACATTCCTGACCATCTGCCGGCTCTTCTCGAAAATCAAACGCCATTCAGCATCCGTAAGCCCGTCTTGGGGATTATTCTAAAGTGCACGCAGTAGCCTTATCACCGGGGCCAAGGCAACTACAACATTATACAGGCTGAGCTCAAAGCCTTTTATGTTGCCCTTCCCAACCCGTTTCAGCAACAATTTCTTCACAAACTTTCCAAACTCAGCCCTCCATTTCTCGATTCGCTTCACCTGTCGTCGTAAGGAGAATAGGTATATGTCTCGAAATACCTCAAGTTCGAGGCGGCTGACTACATCCTTTCCTATTCCTAATCCCCCTGCCTTCTGCCTTGAATTCGCATAAGACAGAGCACCTAACTTTTCCCAGATCTGTGTCAAATGGTTGACCAGATTTTCCTTCACCGGTTTGTTCCCAGAGAGCGTTAGGTGAATCTCTCGTTTCGGGGCGTTCAATTGTACCGCTATCGCAACAACCTGGGATTTCTCCTCCGAAATAGATATATTGGCGAGTGCATCAAGGATGGCGATCGTAGGGGCTGGCTTTCGAGTAGGGGGGCGGAAGGGACCGATTGGCTTGGTCGCCGATGTGCAGGCCATGAAAGCAACTAGGTGGTGGGGGTCGAGTTCTTTGTTCATAATGCTTAAATTGATTTGTGGAAAGGGGAAACAAGATTTAGTAGAGGTTTTCTAGAAGAGGTGATTGCAGGCAGACAGCGATGAGGCAGGATGGTGGGGGAGTAGTTGCCAGTGAAAGGGAGAGGAGATAAAGTACGGGTTTTGTAGTTTTGTGGGAAGTAGACAAGCTGGTAATAGCTGGTTACCCTACTATTGCTTAGGAAAAGACAGATCGCTTCAGCCTTGTCCTACACTACAGGACAAAAGTGCATGAGTTTTTCCGCATTGCAACCAGGGAAAAAAAAAGATCCTTACATCCTGAATAGGGTACACAGGGCACCGATGACCGCCACCATGCCTCCACGAGCCCCTTACATACTGTCCCTGCATTCTTAAGTCAAGTCTCTCTTAGAACTAGCAATTTTTTCAGGCAAAAATGGGAGTCAGGGTAGGATTGTGGAGCCCGTTGTCCAGCACTTGCGTCTAAAGGCTGGTTTACCAATAGACGGCCGTCAAGCAACCGGAGACGGTGCCGACCGTCAAGAGAGCTTAGACGGTGGAAGGGGGCAGGGAAAATTGATTGGTGTGTGTTTACCTAATATACTAGGGTTTAAGAGAAAGATCACTTGGGAAAAGGTAGGATAGACTGACATATTCACAGAATTCATAAGGATCAGTAATACTACCAAAAGTTATTCGACAACATACACAAAGAGTTAAAGAGTGATTTGATCAACCTGACTAAGAATATCATCGGGGACCCCATGCTTCTTCTTGTCCCACCCAGGGGGAATTTTGCCTGCCATAAGAGGATCAAACTTCAAGGCTTTTGGAATGAACCCTATAGCGCGTTTTTTTTTGGCGGGGGCGGTGTGCTATCCAGAGTATATGATTTCAAATATCTCGACCTTGTGCCGGTTGTGACTCTTGAATTCCTCGGCAGTCTCTTTACTGGCTTTGAATGATTCCAGATAGTGTTCAATCACGACATCCACGAGAAGTTCTTCCTTCTTTGGGTCATTGCCATTGAATAAATGAAGCTCAATGAATCCGATCCCAGAATGTTCCAGAATGTATTTCTCGTACTTGGGCTTGATATCTTTGTCCTCGAGGGGCTCACCAGTCTTAAAGCCAACCCAACCAGAGCACTAGTTACCTTTAATATGTATCTTCAAATGCTTAATGAGGCCAATGATCCAGGCCATATAGGTGCACCCTTCAAGCGAAAATTTTCCATATGCCTCCATCTCCCATCCAGTGCGGGAGTTACCCTATGACCAGACTTCGGCAAAGCCAGTAACAACAACCACCTTCTGCAGGTCGGCCATTCCACCTAAAATTTTTTTGAGCAAGTGGCTCGATCTCCATTTTGTAGTCTGGTAGTTCGGGGGGGCCAAATTTCATGTTGGCATGGGGCTGAATAGTAAGCTTTTGGTAAAGTTTCTGTGATACTTTGCCGTTGACGATCTTATACTCTATTGATGTTTCTGCAGTAACCGCTTCACCAACTTCGAATGTTTCAAGGGGGTTTTTGATAAAATTCTGACTGGAAATGTGCACAATTTGAATGCGGAATGTATAGAAGAAGAGGGGACAAGTATATCAAAGACAGACGTATAATTTAGTGACCTGGCCCTCTTACAACCATCCCCACATTGGATCTTTAAATACAAAAACTATTGCACTCCATTGATGAATCTTCAAAACATTCGCACGCAATCTCCAGCACTTATCACACAATCCCTATTCCCCCCATTCCTCACATTGCTTTCCGTACTTCTATCCCTGCTCTCCTCACTTCTCATCGGGTTCCTGTGACCACGGTCAATCCTCCGATTTCTTTCTAGCATATTCGATTTTGTGTACTTGGGCGTCAATGGGAGTGATGTCCGATGGTGAGCCACGGACTGAGTGCCGGCGATTCAACAACAGTTTTTCCTAAGTTGGGCAGAAATATGATTCAGGTTAGGGATATATTGGAAGCGGCCATTAGGATCACCAAATACAGGCTCAATCTTGCAGAGATAGACAATCGCAGGCGGCATAGGACCAACAAGATTGAAGCCCATCTCGTGCTGAAAAACTGTGAGAAAACACCCAATTTTTCAATAGCGTTGGTGATGGAGTTATCTGCTCCCATAGCCCGGTTGCGCCGGTCCAACCGATGATAGTGCCACAGATAGTAAGGTAGCTTCCCAAAGACTCCGAATGCCATCTCGGGAACAACACCTCCAGGCCTAATTTGGATTCAGAGTAGAGCCAGTCATTTCCGAAGTTACCATGATTGGGAGATAGAGGTAGGATAACTTGGGCGGGCCGTGTTTCGAAGCCATGGGAAGATTTACCGGTCTTAACCATACCAAGGAGATGAAGTAAATTGTTTAACATGATGCGATGAGCCAATCTCTGACTTGGAGTCAACGGAATCCATCTCACGGCCGTTTCCGGTATTAGCGGGGAAGGCAAAGACACAGTCAAGATCCTAACAAAGGCAGTTCTTCTTATCATGAACGTAGTTAACCAGGGCCTCGACACCCTGTTTGATTCCTATAAACTCATTAGTTTTAGAATATAAATCATGAATACGAAATTCATACCTTGGTTGAACAGTACTACACAACAATCAGCTGGGAGCCGCGTGACCCAAATTTAGAGTACTTCGCTTGGTATTATTCCGTTACTTCACGCCAGAAGGGACAGGTGGTAACCACAACCCTGGTACCACCGTTGATAAGGCCCTGTAGAACAGCACCAACACCAGTGATCAAAAAAAAAACTTATTTTCAAAAGTAACAACAGAATAAAATATATTAGCAGAATTGCGCAGTTGACCGCCCAAATATTGCTTACCTAGGCGGCCCTCTCCAAACAATCCAAACACAATCCGGTGAACATCCCACCCATTATCTTCCTACCTCTTCAAATGAAGAAATGGAATTCATTGGATGCCACTCTTTACAGGAGATTGAGCCTTTTTGCCTCCAACATTTTTGGTTGTCTTGGCACCCTCTACCAACATCTGCTCTTCATTCACACCAAATCTATTCATACTCTGCTGCCCACCAGCCCCTCGCCTTTTCTATTTCTTACTTCCCTATCATCCTCTCATCCTCAACCTATCCCCCTTAATCACTCCCTTCGCGGCTTAACGGTACACCTAGAATTTCCTCCAATACATTCCAGATTAGTATTTTCTCCCCCCACCTTTTTCCGCCATTGCCCCTTTTACGCCCTTCTTTTCTTGCTCCTTCCTTACTCGAGTATACAATTATAGTACGTTTAGCGGTAGCTTCGTCCATCTCCATCGTGAGTTTCCCATGGAGCCTTTTTGATTTCTCCCATCATCGCTTCTCTCCTACCCCACCACCTACTCTATCCTGAATTCCCTCCTCCCTGCTCCATTCATCGTGAGTAGTGATGATGACAGATTATGAAGAATCTCCATTGAGCCTGACCAATTCCAGGAACCGCCACCGGGGTCTATAGCCCTCATTCGGCATCCGCTCCCCCCCTTTTGTTCCCGATCGCCGGCCACTTGAGCACGCCCTGCTTATCCCAACCACCCTTCACTACCATTCAACCGAGCTTCACCAGGGCTTTGAGTCTCAATTATTCCCTCCTACGGAAGAATTTACCCTCGGTGATTACACAGCAGCCGGTTCACTGGTTATCTATGATTATAGCGGGCGCTTTTAAAGGAACAAACGATGACGTTCGTTACAAACCTGAGCTATTTGACAGAGATTCTAAGCACGCAGTCAAATACGCAGTCAACTGGCAGAAGGAGTATGGCCCTCAATTGGTGCGAACAAAGCAGGCAGAGACCTTTGTCGATACCAAAGTTTCATGGTTGCTGGGACGGCCGCCTGTAATGGTTCCTGGGATGACACCTTACACTGTCCTGTTGGACTTTGCTCTGGTTACTATGAGTACCGGGTATCAGATTGAATTAGCCAGTAAGCTATATCCTTTCCTCAAATCTTGCATATCTATGCTAACCAAGATCGGTAGGTGGTGGTTATTACAGCGCTAGGGGTCTTACAATGGTTCTTCCGAAGATTGAACAGAATACGATCGCTGGTGCCGGTATCACGGTTAATCTTGTCTATGTGAACCCCCGAGCTATGAGATGGCAGATCTCACTTCTCCAACAGCTTTGTTCTGCTGGTGTTTCTCAAGAGTTGACTATTGGCGCCGGAGCACCGTCAATCGAGGTGGCCAATGAGTATATTGAGACGACTGTATTAAACACCTCTCGGTTAAGCCAGATTCAATCGATGCTATGCAACAATTCATCAATATTGCAAAGGCCAACCCAAATTTTCCGGTGATTCTACCGCAGACTGGAGGAAGAGGTGGCAGTCATCACTACTTTGAAGATTTCCATCAACCAATCCTTCGGATGTACGGACACATCAGGAGATGCGGTAACATTGCCCCGGTTGCTGGCTCTTGGTTTGGTGCGATGGAAGATATCCTTGGTTGGCAGGAGCTTGGTCAGAGAAGTTCAGGTACCCTCCGATGCCTTTCGCTGGTGTTTTATTGGGCAGCAGAATTATGACTGCAAAGGAGGCACATACTCGCTTGAATGTAAGGTTTACTTTGGTCAGGCATACAATCAGCCCCATTCTAATTGATATCGTGCTCTAGAAAGCGATCTGGGAAGCAGAGGGGTTGGACGATTAGGACTGGGAAAAGCCCTATAAGGGTCCTGCCGGTGGTGTTATTCCAATCCTGTCGGAGATGGGTGTGTTTATCCAGAAGCTTGCTACCCGGGGTGTCAGACTTTGGTGAGTATCGATCGGAATTTGTACAAACAAATATTTTCAACTAACCGCCTACAATATAGGGCTGAGCTAGATCGCACAATTTGCTCACTTGATCAAGCCAAACGTCTTGTTGAGCTTAAGAAGCAAATGACTATATCATCAAACATCTGAATCCCAATTTCCAAAAGACCTAGTTTGTCGAGATTCTGTCGGGGAGGCCGTGGATCTAGAAGATATGACCTATGCCGGGTCGTCCGTCGCATGCTGGAATTCATATATGTTAAGTATGGGCCTCGCCGGATTGATCCTTCTTTCAAACGGCTTAGCGGGAATTTGATCCGACGCATTGAGGAACGCTTCATCCCCTAGGACGGTCGGGCGTCCCTACTCTAAAAGCCTGCCGATTTGGATAATCGTTTTGCTACTACCAAAAAGAGTGTAGCCCGTTACCCAGAGGCGAACACTAAACTCATCAATTCACAAAATATGCAGCTTCTTCTATGTCAGCCATGAGGCGAGAAGCGTGTTTCATTTTTTTCCTCACTTGACGAGAACTTCGATCTCCTGCACAACGACTCCGTTTGGCAATCCAAAGATCTAGAGGCGATTGTTGAACAGGATCTTGGAAAAACATACATTCTTCAGGGACCCATAGCTGTCAAATACTCTACCGTAGACAATGAGCCCAGGGTTCCGAATGGTCGGCAAAGGACTGGACTGAACCTGTTGGTATAGTCAAAATAAAGTCTAGTCCTGTTGAGGATTTCAGACTAACTCTGTAGTCAAGCTCGTTGGACTGGGCTCATTCAGGATTGGTCAGACCAGCAGGACCGAGTGATAGAATGTGCACGGCCCTTCCACCAAACCTCACCCACAATATCGCGCTACTCTGCAACCATGTACCCTAAGACGAATGTAGTTGTTTGTTATGAAATTACTGTAGATTGAAGTGTCTGTGCACCTTACAGGAGGAGCAAGACCAGCGGTCGCGAAGGTCGAGATCTAACATAAAAAGGACTTGACCCTGGTGTTAAGTAGAATACATTTCGAAATATCATTGTCATATCTGCCAGACTCTTTGGTTATTCAAATCCCTTTATCACGGTCTAAGATTAGCTACAACACTTGATATTTATTATCATTGTAATGCAAGTCAACAATGTTTTTAACAGTGTATCAATCATCACAAAGAACGAAGCGCTTGCGGTATCATCGGGTAGCACTCGATATGGGTCTAACAAAACCCCCTCCAGACCGGATGTCGTTTCTCGAGTCTCTAAAGCAGGATTAATGGATTTACCTTCCAGTCGATCCAATTACTCAACAGATTCTACTCGTTCGTTTATTCAACTTGAGGCACCAAGAAGAAGACTTGAAAGCACTCGTGATGATAGTAGTATATCAGAGCGTTCAGAGCTGAACTCGTTTAATCCCGGTATGTGCGGTTACTTAATTTCCATGCACCATGTGAAATCTGGCTACACAAATGGGATCCCTGTTTCTAAGCCCTAGCGGAAGCTAACGAAGAACTCCATGCAGTCAGTTCAACTAATTTTAGCAGCAACAACTCCACCGGCTCTGGGGCTGGAACAATTGCGGAGACTCAAATAGAACTCCCTGTACTCCGTCCGCGACCACCATCCTCACTATCTACCCGTCAGCAGCAGGGACCTCAGCCTGCCCCAAGCCTAACTAGCATTGTGACTTCGCTAGATAGTTCCTTCTTTCCCAAGGAAGATTCCACAAACCACCAAAATCCTGTAGAATCATTTTCCATGTATCGTGTATTGCCATCATCGCCACCACTACTTGTGCAGCAAAGTCAAGGATCAACCTATGCTTCCACCATTCCAAATATTACTATTTCATCTATTGTTGATGTGCCGAGCGATTCCAATACAATCGCGGTGACTTCGCGTGATTTTATCCCAGCCTCCTTTATTCATTTCCATTGCTCTACTGCAGGTATTGGACTGGCCAAATGGTGCAGCTGTAAATATTGTATGATGAGTTCCTCTGTGTATTTACTAACAAATCAGTCTGTATTTTAGCTTGCAAAGTGATAATAATATTGAGAATCAAGTAAAAAAACAATATGCATGGAATGGAGAAACCCGTAAACCTGCGGGCCATTTGCGCGACCACCATGCATGACACGTACATGAATCGTCACATCCCAGAACAGTTCCCGTTGCTTGTCCTGATACACATCTCACTGCGTTTACCTGAGTTAGATGCTCACAACACGAATCCTTTACTAAGGACTCAGTAGATACACTACTTCATCAGCAAAAAGGTGGCCTGCGTCAGATACGGTAGTGTTGCATCCTGACTCGAGCAGCCTGGGCTCTGCGTCCTGTACGTCCTGTACGTCCTGTGCCCATGCCTAGAGTTCGTTACGGGGCGGACGGGGCCCCGAAAAACGCGGGCCCCCGGCCCCCTTCCCCGCCCCGCCCCTCTCAACGGCCTGGGGCGGGGTGTCTTTTTCGGCATTCGCTGCCCCTATTCCCGCTCAGGCCCCCGCCCCACCCATACCCCAGACGGGTCCCCGTTAAAAATAAGTGGTAACAAACGGGGCCCCGTCCAGGAAATGAGTGCGGGTGGGCCCCTGACGGGGGCAGGGCGGGGATTACCCGAAACATACCCCCCCCGGCCCCGTGTAAGGGCGGGGTCTGGCGAGTGAAAACCCGCCCCGCCCCGCCCCGTAACGAACACTACCCATGCCCCACACCTGGTTGCGTCCGGTGCGTCCAGAGACCCTTGCCGACACTGGGTTCCGTCCGGACACATGCTACTAAGCAACCCTGCCTCCCATGCATCCTGACTTAAACCTCAACACTATCGCACATCAGGATTCAACACTACCCCTGATTCTCCTTTCAGCCTTCTTTGTCTTCTACCCCAGATGTGAGCAAGGTGTATTTCTTGGCAAAGACAATATAGTTAGTGCTGGCGCCTGGTGAGAAAGCCATCATACCCTTAATCTTAAATTTACACTAAAGACCCCGGGGCCGAGTCACACTGGCACTCAGAGTTCTATTTTGAGAACATCATCTTTGAATGAGCGAAAATGCCAGCTCACTCCAGTCTGAAAGCGAGTGATAGCCATAACAGTGTCTAGTGCCTGGTGGTTTCTCGGCACTTAGCCTCAAACTGGACGTGACGTGACATACTCTTTTCATCACAACATCCACACTCCGGGCTCACAGGTGCAACACTCCACCACAGCCCCACAATCGATCCTGAATCCGTCACATGGAGGTTCCTGGGCTCGATGCCAGCTATCCAGCGGTATAAGATTCATCCCCAGAGGGCTATTATTCATGAAGTTACAGGGCTGAATAAGATGGGATGCTGGCGATCCCAAAACTCGATGGCAGATTCCTCCACAACCGCTGGGCCGATCCTGGATCTGATTGCGGGAGGTTGTTGGGCTTGACGCCAGCTACGCAGCGGTATGAAGGACGTCTCTGTCGCATCGAAGCTCATGAAATCGCTAACCCTTGTGAGAGTTGTCTTTATCCCATCGGCCGTAGAGGGGCCCAAATGGGCCCTGTTGCCGAAAGCCAAGGGTGCAACTCCCCACCCCACGGACAGAGATGGCCAGAACAAACCAGAATTACTGATCTCTGTTGAATAAGCAATGGCGGTTCTAATGGTGTAATTATTTTTCTGTTTTCATCAATAGGGTATCCTTAAGGGTATTATAAAAGTCTCCGAGATTTTCTGAACTTTGGTGTAAAAAATCCAGACATCTTCCCTTCTATTTGACAATGAGTGGGCGATCCCTGAGACCAAAAAACAAAGATATATCGTATCTTGAGGTCCCGCCTGATGATCTCAATACCTCTTTCTCTTCATCAAAGGCCTCATCCTGCCGGAACCCACGAAGCAAATCAGATATCCAGAATGTCACAAAATGTCACTCGCGCCCTTCAGCAACCTCACTCTTATCCCATTCCAGCAAGAACAAATCCCCATTTGAGCTTTCTGACCTTCCGACTCTTCCTTATTTTGATCCCATTCGGCATCCAGTTCCACTCTATCATGCAATAAACACTCTTCCATCGTCTATTACCAGCTGTGACATCATTGAGCCCAATGATATCATGAAATTATTCCTCACCGATGAGCTCATATCCATAATGACTCACCATACCAACCTATATGCGGAGGCTAAAGCGGCTGGAGTAGCACAAGGGACGCGGGACTGGAGACCAATAGTTCCAGGCGAGCTGAGAGTGTGGATTGGTATGATAATCTATATGGGAATATTCTCTGGTAAAAGCTCTAGTATCCGAGAATTCTGGGTGAAAGATGGACTTCATCCGGCTCATGACACCTCACGATTTATGAGCGAGACTCGCTTTGAACAAATTAAGCGATACTTTCATATCTCTCATCCCGATGCACCGAAAACCAGCCCTCAAGGCGAGCGTTTATGGCACCATAAGGTTGATCCAATCCTTGACCAGCTTCGCGAGTCATCACAATCTTATCGAATTCCTTCCTCAAATCTTACCATCGACGAGGCTATGATCCGCTGTACTGGAAGATCTGCTGATACAGTGAAAATGCCTAATAAACCAATCGAACTCGGGTTCAAGTTTCACTGCTTAGCCAACCGTGATTATATTATTGACTTTATTCCCACCTCGAACACCAGCAAGCTTGACCCTGTCCCTTCAGTCTAGTGTTCGTTACGGGGCGGGGCGGGGCGGGTTTTCACTTTGTGACCCCGCCGTTACTCCGGCCCGGGGTCAACTCTTTGCCGTTCCTCCCCGCCCCGTATGACACGGGGCCCTGGCCGGGCTGTG
>Ga0307517_10005790_pt1 | contig 18481 bp, 19 predicted proteins | sample 23_EM_MG_FD_194515 | JGI IMG/M metagenome (GOLD analysis project Ga0307517, IMG submission 194515) | Populus trichocarpa ectomycorrhiza microbial communities from riparian zone in the Pacific Northwest, United States - 23_EM | ecosystem: Host-associated > Plants > Roots > Unclassified | place... | reverse complement strand
ACGCCTCGACGGGTGCAGAGCTGAATGTGCTCATGGGCCGAACCGTTGCGATTTCGGAGGACGGGATGCGGGTTGTGTCTGGCTCCCGTGACAACACTGTGCGAGTGTGGGACGCGTCAACGGGTGCAGAACTGAATGTGCTCATGGGCCACACCCGGTCAGTCAACTCTGTTGCGATTTCGAGAGATGGCATGCGGGTTGTGTCTGGCTCGAATGACGAGACTGTGCGGGTATGGGACGTGTCAATGGGTGCGGAGCTGAATGTGCTCAAGGGTCACACCAATTCGGTCAACTCGGTTACGATTTTGAGAGATGGCATGAGGATTGTGTCTGGCTCTTATGACAAGACTGTTCGAGTGTGGGATTTGTCGACAGGTGCGGAGCTGAATGTGCTCAGGGGCCACACCGACTTGGTCTACTCGGTTGCGATTTCGAGGGACGGCATGCGGATTGTGTCTGGCTCGAATGACGAGTCTGTGATGGTGTGGGATTTGTCAGTTGCGTTTTCGACGGATGACATGTCGATTGTAGGTGACTCGGAGAAGCTGGATGTGCCAACAGGCCACACAAGGTAAGCTGCAGAGATAATTTCTTCTTCAGACTCGTTTGTTGAAACACCATATCTTGTTCATAGACAATGTGCTTCAAGTTGGCATCTGACAGAGACAAACTGGATTGTCTCTTTCCAGGGAAACCGCCTTATGTGGGTGCCACAAGAGGCACGAGTGATTGAACCATCTACTATCCTTGTCATCTCTCGCCACGGTCATGGCTCTGTTGACTTTCGGCAGGCGATGATGGGTCTCAAATGGACTGGTTGTTATACACCTTGATCATTACGCGAGTAGTATTACCTTATTACAGATGTTGTAATGTGGCTTCAACTTTTCGTGAATATTCCATGTAACCTTCTATCCGCATTCTTATTTGTATTGTTAAAAAAGAATTTTAAAAATGGCAGTTCTGGTTAGGCGCCCAAATGGGCCGGTTCCCGTCCAGGGCGCCAACTGAAAGGAAATGTCCACGATTTTTTACGGACCCCGAAAGTTGAAAAGCCTGTGGCCGACTCCCTGGGTCAATTTCTGGGGAAAGCGTTGTGAGTGGCTTGAGAAAGTTTTTTTTTTCTTAATTGGTTGGCACGCCGCTGAGGTTTGCAATGAATCGACATAGCAGTGTCGACATAGATTCGGTCTCAATACACAGGTTTCTGAGGAATGTAGATAATACAATATAATACAAATGCGACAAGGGGGAACATGATCATGTAGGAAATACAATAAGAGAAGGTGTCGGAGTCAGGGTTTCCCACCTTGATATGTAAATAAAAAAGGTGACGTTGCAAGGGGGACAAACGTCTGTGCCACCTTTTTAAAAAAAGGCCCAAAGGACCAGGAGTCGACAAATAACACCATGGCCACGCACCTCCGGGCTGCGACGAGGTGATGGGGCATTTGCTGACCGATATTGGTGGTGTTGATGGGCCGAAAGCAAGCGTTGGCAGTGGTTTGGTGAGGAAAAGGAGGATAAACCTCCTTGTCGCTCATCTTGTCATACCTGAGAAGAAGATTAGTTAAATTCAAAAAAGAAAATAATGAGCATACGCTGTATGCCTACGCTGTCTTTGCACCCGCTTTCTTTCTCTCATTGCCTCGTCAATCGCTGACGAAGAGCAGTGGCGTTGTTGCTGGTTTAGTTGGCGGTAAATCTGGGGCTGGTGTTGTGGAACTAGAGGCGGGATTCGAGAACATCTCGCCATGAGACGTCGACAAAATCTGCATGCCCCCAAGGCCCAGAGGTGAAAGGAGTTCTAGAGGAGCCATGTGCCAAAGGCCTTCATCTCCCGAGAGACTGAAGAGTGATGGTCAGCCTGCGTTGGGTGCTGCCACAGCCTGCTTGTGAGCTATACAAAACAAGAAGAAAAGGATCCGGACTCGGAGTGGGCGTACCATATCCACCGACTGGGCCCTCTCCTGGGTCAAATTCCATGGTTTCAATTTCTACTAAGTAGAAGTCATATGAGTGTCCTGCCAAAGGGCAAACATTCAAAAAGAATCACTAACCACGGATTAATCCAGGGCCTGGTTCTGAATATCGACAGGATTCCAACTTTGGCCCGGGGCAATCGCTGTCCATCCTGCAGACAGATGTGGGGGCCATACTTTTCAGAAGATACTCGAAGTTGAAGAACGTCGACTTCTAGAATCTCTCCTTATCAACATCAGCTTCACAATATTCGAACGGTCAGGTGTAGAATTTAGTGATGCCTTGACATTGCGACCAGTTTGACTAGAAGCGGAAATGACTTCCGCGATCCACTGTGAGGGGCTTGCAGAGCCGAAAACAGCCCGGAGAGTATGATGTTCGCATAGCAATGACAGAAAACCATTCGACATAGTTCAACGCGAAGATCAAAGCAAAAGCAAACGCCCTCAGATTTTGGTTCTCGAAGTAATCGCAGAGCTGCCATGATGAAGTTGGGCCTCCAACCTCATCGGCTACCAGTTGCACGAATACACTAGATACGTACCTGCAAACGCCAGCTATCTACTCTGATTCTATTTTTGCCAATCCACCAACGGAAGCACTAGGTGGAGATGGGATTGGAGTAAGGGTATGGCTAGATTTGCCCAAAGATTAGGCGGCTGGATATACCCTCTCGTAAATACCTCCGATTTTCCCAATCACGTCTTATTGTTCTAACAGCTTTGAAAAAGGAGAATGGGAATACCGATCGCTTGTTCGGCCGATAAAAATGCATTGTCGAGCAAAGGAAGATAGAAATACATATTGAGGGTGATCCTGTGTATATACAATGCTGATACAACGTGTAGAAACAATTACAAGTGCATGATGACGTGAACGATAGGGAAATAACTCCGTCTATGATAATGTGTTCTAAAAACTGTGACAGAGAGGATTTATCAGTGTGGAAAATCGACAGGAACAAAAAACAAACATACAATTCCGCAAAGGTCTGGGTCCGACCCAAACCCCGGCCGTTCTTCTTGGGATGAACGAGCCTTTGAGCATGATAAGCGTTTCCTCCCCCATCGTCAGTTGAAGGTGGAGTATCTGCCCTGCCGATGGGCGGAGTGTCCGATCGTTCGGGGAAGGAAGGGCGTGGTTGCGATTGCGAAGAAGCCTCGATGATGCTTGCAGCATCCGGGTAGAGCTTTGGGTTGTATGCTTGAAGGGGTGCAGGGTATTGTTTTTTCGGGGGTAATAAAGGACGCGTGTTGGTATCTTGTGATGAATGGACCTCTTCTCCGTCGTCCGATGGAGAAAACCGAATCCTCTTTGGTCCGCATGCCGAATTTGTTTCCTCGAGTTTCTGTTTCCGATAATCTATATCATCCCCCTCTTCCATCTTCCGCTTTCCTCGTCTCTTCCTCTTCCTTTCTTTCTCCCGTTCTCGTTCTTCAAACTCTCTCTTCTTCTCTGCCGCATCTTCTTCTTCCTTGCGTCTCCATTGCTCGCGCGCTTTCTTGGACGCCAACATTCGGTCGTGCTGCTTCCACAGCCCACCACAATTTTCCAACATTATCCGCCGTTCCTCCGTCGTCGGCGGTTGTGAGCCCTCCGCAACGAGAGGGCGCCAGGGGTACGCTTCTAGCCCACCATTTGCTTCCTTTGCCGCAGCCCGATGGTTATCGTGGGCCTGCAGTGCCGCTAAATCCAAAGGGTGACCTCGCGCAGAAAGATCGTCGTGCGTCAGCCACGCCAAATCGAGAAGTCTGCGGAGGGTTTTGCCGGTCACAGGATATAAGCGATTGGTTTGTGACCAGCGGTAGTCCACCTCAATAAGACCTTTATAAGGGTCGAAAACTTCCGTTGTACGTGGGGGAGCAGGGAAGGAGGTAAGTGTCAAAGGTGTAGTGCTTGTACTGGCGATAGGAATAGCGTCGGTGGTGGACGGTGGGTTGGAATTTGTGTAAGGGGGCGAAAAAGCGAAATCGCGTATCTTGATGCCTTCTCGTTGGATTTGATCCATGATATCCTGACCTTCAGGATCATCGATCTCAGTTGCGGCTGGTGAGAGAGCGCGAGCAGATGACCCCTGTTCCGCCGCCAGACCTGGATCGGGTGCGCTGGTGACACGCGCGGGTTTCCCCGCAGCATGACCAGACATGGTGGCGACGGGCACTGTTGAGGAGGAGGGGGAAATAGATGAGGGAACGAAGGAAAGGTGGAAACGGACTTGGCGAGGGTTATAAACGCAGTGATCAGCCGTGGGAATTTAAGGAGAACAATGAAACTGACTCAGTCGGCGCTCCTTCCTCTTTTAGGTACACCGTATGTAAGTAGAAGAATGTGTCGCATTACAATTGTCTCCTATCAAGTGCCTGCCAATCCCTCCGAAGACCCTTGTTCTCAATAACTGCAACCGGCATACAATACACTGGGTCCAAGTCGACTAACCCAGGATACCCAAGGATCGACAAACCTGCAACAGCAACGACTTAACGAAATGACTCGTCTTTCAGAAAAACTTACCAGCAATGCCGAATAGCGTATGAAACACGTCCACCATGTCCCCGGGCCTGTCCGCAACGCCACCTCCCTCCGGGTCCTATAATTGGATTAGTAAAACATGATGCTCAATTTCCATCCAGAGGATGGGAATGTAAAATTATATGAAATCAGGAAACCCCGACAACGAAACAATCCGAGTACAAAAACTTACCTGCGCAGAAAGAATGAACAAAGACAGTTTCTCCGCATCAATCCAGGGGACTTTCTTCAGTATTGAGAGGGCAGATAGCACCCAGAAACTGTAACAAACCTAAAGCACAAGAGTTAGATAATTCCCGCCGTCTGTTCCCGAAAATCACCAAGATGGGATCAGTTGGATGGATGCGAGCATATGGAACAAGGTCAACCATTCGATCCATCCCGACAACGTGTTGCAGAAAAAGCGGAGTTACTGGTATTATGGAACGGAAATACAAGGACCAGAGAAAATAAATTAGAACGAGATTACTCACGTCTTCAAGTTTCTCCGGTCTTCCGTTCAGACCCCCACTGGGAAGTTGGCGCTCAGCGAGCCACCACCCCAAGGTGTCGACATCAACAACATCTAGGCGGTCAAGTATAGCCAGTGCGGCAACGCACACAAACGCTGTGATTTTCAAGTTAGCTTCGCCTGACCGCCACCGATTTCGAAGGGAACACGCCACCTTGTGCCGCATGGCTTTCAGCCCCGACACAGCTGCCAAAGCCACCATCATAATTCCTACATCGCTGAATGTACTCAACCGCCTTTTCTTTGTTCAATAAATCCAGCTTTCCCAGAAGCGATAGGGCATTGACGGCACAGTAGAGGAACCGGGTATCTATCTCGCCAAACGCATCACCTGCGAAGACTCCGGATGGTTGTTGGAGGGAAACGATGACTTTAGGAGAATTCATAATCATAATCCGGAACCATAAAGGAAGATAGATGACATACATTTGACGACACGATCGACATTAATACGATCCAGTGCATCTTGCATGACGAGGATCTGGATGGCGCTTAAAGTAGAAAGGAGGTGCGCATCATGATCTGGATGCGAGCCAAAAGCCCCTACAAAGATGGAGTAAATTTATCAAAACGGCATAGTTTCCACCACTGGTAGAAACGAAGAAAACAACCCTTACCTGCTTCCTCATCCCAGCAGCTCATGACAAATTCAATCATTCCTTCTCTATCCAGGGCATCGGGTTTTCCAAGTATACACAGTGCAGTAAACCCCCAGTAAACAGCATTGAGGCGAAGATGGGACGTCAGATGGTATGTCAAATCATCCTTGTTCTGTCCGTCATTGGATGGTGAGAGAATTGGCTGTCATCCCGGTGTAACTGAGAGAACAATAAGCATCACTGACGTCTCCGAGCTTCTGGATGTATGAAACATGTAAATCCACAAGAAGACCCGTATTGAGATTGTTGATTGAACTTCCCATGCAGCTTGACAGATAGTCAGAGAAACGGAGTAAGTTTATAGGTGGCGTTGCTTACATTGGTAATTTGAAGGGTGACCGTGCTAGTGTCGTTCAATCAAAGCGCTGGTCGAAGACAAAGTGCAAGCTGCATTGATCGCGACCAATCAATGTCATGATATCTATCTGAGTTTTCATCCACACAACATGCTCGGAAATGTGCCTGTTCTGAACATGTTGAGGTCTAGAAACTGTACCGTAAATTAGGCTAATAATGTTATCTAAACAATACTTCTGTGCTTCAAGCTTCAGCGCTCAGATTTAGAGTCAACTTTCACTTTCGTCCCCTCTTCCGTTTTCTGGGCTTCGATACGGACTCCGGTAACCACTCATCCACAACTTCCTCTTCTTTTTTCTCAGCATTGATAAGGTGCCGGTCGTCTCTTTCCTCAATGACTCTTAGGCCACCCAGACCGCCGCCGGATCCCTCTTCAGCTGCACTTTTTAGATTGGCCTTACGTGCAGCTGCATCGATTTCTTCTGGGCTAACTTTCTCTCCTCGTCTGATGCGCGCTGCAATTTCTGGTGTCACACGAAGCTTTTTTACGGAAGTTTGGAAACCAGGAGCTGTTCCCGTCGGACACGATATATTTGGGACAATAAGCATTGCAAATGACAACAGTTCAAACAGGTACTCACCGCCCTTGCCAATGCCATGGATGCGTAACCGTCTTGCAAGGTACCACTTACGCACATAGTATGCTGATATTAACAGGACGGATGGAATGCTATATTCGGTGGAAAGATTGAATGGATAAAGGTTGATTAGCTACAAGTCATTAACTATCCTCAAGAAGGTACTTACACGACCCACAACGGGGATAGGGGGATATCCTCAGTACCTTGAGATGGCATGAAGACGTCGCTACCAAAAATGGGACATTATGGGAGTCCACGTTTCGGCGATCATTTCCTCCCCGGCCCGCTCAATATCACAAATATGATGTTGGGAAGGAACGAGTCGAAAGGCGATAATCGTAGCCTCATTCAACGCCGGTTTAAATACGGTTAGGTCATATTTAATCGGGGTATATGTATATTCCTAAGTAGCTGAAACGCTGCGGGCCAACTAGAAATTTGAATAATATACGACGGGTATATACTACTTATATGTTTCTAATATATGTATTTACAGTGATACAAGGATCCAAGAATAAGGATGAAAACGAAAATGCCCATGAAAAGATGGAGGAAGTAATATGAAACGCAGCCCCATCACGAATTAACTTATCACGCAACATGCCTCTTCATTCTTACCCTCCGCCTTCTTCAGTTTAGTTGAAGGCTTCGGAGGGACAGGTGCAAAGTCTTCTGGTTGTGGCCGCGGCCGATTAGGTTTCAAAATTTTCCCCGACGAATTTGACCTGCTAGCTTGCTTGGGTATCTCTTCATCCTGTACCTCTTGGATCGGTAGTGATTTGTGCAGCTTGCCGACGCCATGCATTTGTCGGGTCCACTCCTCTGTCCTCACCTCTCTCTCTATCCGTATTGCCTTCTTTGCTTGTCTATCGCACTTCTTCCGTAGGGTTGAATGCTCCTTCTCTTGCTCTTTTTCCGATGTCTGCGCTAGGTCGATCTCTATCCAAGTGTCACCTTCTTCCTTTAGAGGTTGCAGATTGACGAGGGTGCTTATCGAGGGCGATGTAGGTGAAGAAGTAGGGGAAAGGATTGACGAGGTTCTATCAGCATCCAGAGTAGGTCGATATATCCAATAGAGTTCGTCTTGAATTGGCCCACTGCCAGTCGGCAGGAAACAAGGAGTATTGGACAACGCGTTCAGCATATAATACTTTATGTACCAGGATCAGTGGGTAGCAAGGAATGGCACCACCCGAGGCGACATACTCTGCATGGTTTGCCGCGTTCTGTTTTGAAGTAAGGAAACTAAAATCTTTGCGATCAGTTTACTTCGACATATATTTTGTGAATACGTCCAAAAGATTACCCACCTTGTTCTCAATATCCTCCGTTATCTCAGTAGCTGTACGACACTGAGTAGGTGAGCCTAATATAGCTCCTCTGAGGGATTTCGCAGAAAAAAAAATCAGCTGGAGGGACGAGACCGAGCGAGAGCAATTTTTTACCGAATGAGAGCATGATACGAGTATACAGGCCGTGTTCCTGGAGGATAATCGATCAAGTGCTGCAGACTGAGTTGGCCGAAGTCCGATGACCCAGTCATCGTTGACGATGAGGGGGAGGACACCACCGACATCATGGTCGACATTCAGTGTTGAGGTCAGAGATTGCTCGTGGAAAGTTTAGAAGGTATCACAAAAGGGCGGATGATGGGGGGATGGAACCTATATCGAGGAAAGCAGGGGATAACGAGGGAAAGAGGATTGGCAGGGTCACAGCTAAAAGTCATAAAATTGAAAAGAAGCTGGACAAATCTTCCCTTGGGAGTTTCATATGTGTGGGCAACCCATATAGATAGCAGTGGGCCAGTGCCCAAATAATATGTGTGAAAAGCAACGCGGTGCTGAGACATGAGTTTCCTCCATGTGGGCAAACTAATAACAAATCATATCACGACACGGGAAGCCGGGTCAGGGGGGCCACCCGAGGATGTTTCGCATTAGAGGTTGTTTGAGATGGGCGAGGTGTATATTCACGGCAAGATGATCAAATCTGATTTGTTGAGGCAGATCCGACAGATGGAAGTACGTTTTTTGGGAAATCGCCTGTAAATTCATATGGGTTAGCCTCGTCGAGCTGCGCCTATTGATGAGTACCGAATATAATTTGTTCAGGATGTCTTATGCCAGTGTTGTGCCAGTGGTCTGAAGTAAGGACTTAATTCATTCTACAAATTTCCAAGATAAATTTCATCATTCACAAAATTACTTGAGGTAGATACCTTTCACAACCTGTCCACAAATCTGAAGAAAGAAAACTGAAAACTGTATACACTGAGTCTTGCACTGAGTGGTTCCTGTCGTTGGGGATCGGGGTTGACAACAAGCAGCGACAAATAAAAGGCTGTTCGCGGTCCGGCGTTAATTACGAGGTTGTCTTCAACGAATCAGCATTTCAACGAATCAGTATTCAAGCAACCAACTCCCGCGGCCTGAGGTTTATTCACAACTTTTGTCTGTCGTGATTTTACATAAACTCTTCGTCTCCTGTATTTGCTGGGATTGGACAACCTTTCAACTCAAGTCTATTAGCTTCGTTGCCTATTGGTACAAAGACCAGCTATCTGGCTTCATCCGGAATACGGTTGCCAATGCAACCTATTGGATTTAGATGTCGTGGTCCAGTGTGGGTGTCCGGCGAAACCTCTTTACCCGTATTCAAAGAGGGAGGACTCAACGCAGGAGATCGGTTCGATTCAAGCGGACTGTTACACAACCGCGTTGACAAGATTTTCACGGTGAATATTCTATGTATTGGAGTTTCTTCTGGACTAATTTATGAATGACCCAAGCCCAGCCCTACAAGTTTCAACTCAGATTTCGATTATTCCACTCTTGACGACATCCCACTACCCCCTCACAAGTTTTCCGATAAGCTATCTACAAATTACCGTCCAAACCCGTCAGAAATAATCGAAATCAAAGAATATGTCAATGTTGTCAACGAGAAACTATCCGACTATGACGCCCGTGTCGACGAACTCGAAGCCGCCTTGGAAGTGTTGACCACCAAACGATCCCAACTTGCTGAAGTCGGAAGGGCGCACGAAGCTCTGATGTCTCCCTTTAGACGCCTACCACCAGAAATCCTGCAAATGATTTTCGTATTGTGCTTGCCATCCAATCGAAATGCTGTAATGCACGGTTCAGAAGCGCCGGTCCTCCTTGGTCGTGTCTGCAGCGAATGGCGTCGCGTATCACTTGCGACACCAGAAGTCTGGTGCTCCCTTCACATCGTTCCGCCCAACGTCAGTTTCAACAACTCTGCATTGTCGGCAGCGAGGTTTCAAAAGAAGCGAGAATTGGTTCAGACGTGGTTGGCGAGATCGGGTGCATGTCCATTGAGCATATCCTTCGTCTGGTTTGCTGGCGATTCGGAAGACGAAGTCAGGTTGTGTGTCAGCATACTGGAGGTTCTGATTCCCATGTGCCATCGGTGGAAAACGTTGGATTTTCAAGTCCCTCTGAAGATGTTTAAACCGTTTATAGGCCTGACGGTCGCGGATGTCCCCTCATTGGAAGGAATGTCGCTGATGGACAACAGAACGCAGTTGGATACAGAATCTGTGGATCATTGGCCAGAGAGTCTCAACTTCGTGGAAAGCGCGACGAGACTGCGTACTTTCACGCTGACATCTTTCAGCGGTGGTATGCGTCTGCCTTCAATCCCATGGTCGCAGTTAACGACTCTGTATCTGGAAGCGAACATCTCTTTCTTCTTCAGTGATTCATGTGAATTGCTCAGTACATTGTCCGAATGTGCTAGTCTGCAACATTGCACCCTCAAATTTCCCCTTTCCCACACCGCCTCATTACCCACCTACCAGAAAGTCGACATGGTTGTTACTCTGCCAAATCTCCAGGTGCTCTGCCTCGACGGCGACCAACACCTGCACAATACATTCCACATATCAAATACCTTGATGAATTTGATTGCGCCGAAATTGCGCAAACTCGAGATACTCGGTCGATCAGGACGACCAGATGGGAGCATCGCGCCTGAGCCCTTGCTGGCTATTCGGAAACTTCTCGCGAGAAGCAAGCCCCCTTTGGAGAGGCTTATTGTTGAATCAATAACTATTTTTCCCGAACATTTTATTGCCTGCTTGAGGCTTGCGCCGAACTTGGTGGATTTGGTGGTACACAACTGGACATTGAGGATACACGGTAATACTGGATTGGCGAGTCCTGCAGTTGGAGATGACGGACAACAAACCATTGCACCACTCCCCCAAGAGAGTATGGGACAAAGAAGTAGGGAAGAAGATATACCGGAGAATTTAATTCTAAAGGCGTTGACTCTGAAGCGGAAGGCCAAGCAAGACAGATTGTGTAGTCCAGCTGCAGCGGAACTGGACTCCACCATAATACAACCTGCCTCGCCATCGTCCCCATATCTCGATGATGACTACGACCCGCTTTGTCCACACCTCCAGAGGTTTGATTTCACGCTTTGCGACGCTTCGCAGGTGCTCTTCTGTGATTTTATCGCGTCACGTTGGAAGGATGTCCCAGATGGCGTGGCAAAAATAAGGTCTGTCAAGTGCAACTTTACCGCCTTCGAAGAGGAAGCAGCGACGGAGAGAATAGATCTTTTTCGATCGGAGGGACTCATCGCATTTGTGACCCATCAGGTGCCTATTGCCGACGATCTGAATCCATCACCCTGGACAGGGTTAGAGGGTCCACCATAGTTCCCGAACTTACCTGCGCCCTTGCGGAAAGTTTGGCGAAAGGTAACGCTTATGTCGATAGGCTCACCAATGAGCTTCAAAAACACTTACAGAATCGACCACGAATCGAACGTTAACTCTAATCGTCAAATGTCCATGGTCGTCGGCGCGCTGTGGCGCCCATTTTATATGATATCAGATCATGATCATGATGCAAACCAGTCTAAATTTTATGTATATAGAAATAGTTTTGTGATTTATGTCAATGTCAGTGTCGTTAATCTTGCTGCCGCGGTAGCATGACTTGGCCATCGTTGTCCTGGACACGTACGTACAGCGGGTCATAATACAACCAAAAAATTTCGTTAAGATTTGCTGGCTGCTAAAGGAAAACTCAACTGAACTGCGGGTGGGGATAAATTTATCTTTATTCGGTTTAGCTCAATTGACTTTTGACAGTTGTGGAATTGCCGAATCGACACACAAGACCGCTCCTACTCAGGGTATTTTCATACGGACTCTCGACAAACCACACGAATGACTGGCTGAGTCTGTGGTATACTGTGTCCGATGCTTTGCTTTCTGAATCTTTCTGGCAACATGGGTCAAGTAAAAAGTAAACTTGGAAAAAAGCTCCACCTCTGATCGGTAGACACAGTCAATTTGATATGGCTGGAAATAGTTTAGCTCTGGTTTAGCTCAAATTCGAAATGTCATGACTAGCGCAGAGTTATAAAGCCCTGCTGTCACCAGTTCTCTTTCTTTCCAGCTTCCCTACCTTGGTCGAACAGCAAATCACCTTCGTCGTTCTTTACCCCCTCGCCTGTCCCTTCTTAATATGAAGTTTGCACTATTCCTGATCACCATCTCCGCTATGCTCTCCAGCATCTGCGCCTTTGACACTCGTGCCCCGGAGACTAATGCCCTTCGCCTTGCGCGTGGATTGTCCCCATTGCCCCCTGTGCGTCGCGGCACTAGAGTACACGGTACGCAACATAGAACGCTATAATTATTCATTCCCTCAACGAGTGTTAGGTGCTAAAAAGAGTCGTCCATCTCCTGGGACCATTGAGGGCTCTTGCAATACTGGAACTATGCACTGCTGTAAGTGGTAAATTCAGATTCCATGTGGCGCTTGGATTCTCATATGTTGTAGGCAACTCTGTTACCCATGCTAATGCAAAATTCGCCAATCTGCTGACCGGTCTACTGGGCATAGTCGTCCCAGCGAACACTGCGATTGGGCTTACCTGCCACCCATTGTCCGTGGTTGGGATTGGCGGTAACCATTGGTAAGCTTCTCTCAACTACGCAGCTGATGTACGACTCATTATAATGTCTTCGTTAGCAATCAACAACCTGTCTGCTGTCAAAATAATCATTTCGACGGTCTCATCGTCGTTGGATGCTCTCCTAGTAAGTTACTATTTCGCAGGTTTCTGCATCTCTGACATCATCCTTCAGTTAGCATCAACGGTTGAGTGGAAAACGTTGGAGCCAGATTTTCCTTCATTGTCACATTCAAGTGCTTAGTTTTGTTATGTGGCATTCGTTTTTACACATAGCAAACCTTTCACTCCCACTACCCTTAGGCAATGAACTCTTACTTGAAAATAATACATCACCCTTCGCTAATTTATTTGAATACTTACACTCTTCCCACTTGCGATCCAATGAGTAGTAGCATCACGTGTCGCCGAGCCAACCAAAATTAACACAGCCGACTTCAATTCGTAACATGACTCCGTTCATCCACATCCTCCGCTCGTCCTTTTCTTGTATACTCTAATCGACACTTAATTTCAAAACACTATGGGGGCGTACTATGACGAAATAGAAATCGAAGACATGGCGTGGGATGAGGAGAAGAAGGTGTATCATTATCCCTGCCCGTGCGGAGATCGATTCGAGATTTCTCGAACCCAGTTGCGTGATTGCGAGGATATTGCGATATGTCCCAGCTGTAGTTTGATTATTCGGGTGATATATGATCCAGTATGATTTTTACCATGCACCTATTTGCGGCTGCTGATTCTCGCTTTTCTTTGTAGCTAGAGTTTGAGGATGAATCCGATGATGAGGAAGGGGAAGGAGTTGTCGGCGAAGATAGCAACGACGAATTCGAAAATTTTGAAGACGCTTTGGATAACCTCACGATTGCCGAAAGTCCGAAAGTTATTGCAGTAGTTGCCTGAGGTCTGGTGTTCCAAAAGTGTTCGGATCCACTATGGGTATGTAGGTTCACTCACATCGAAGATTCTAGGTTATTCACTTAACACCGTGAATATTTATCTTATCAGTTGCCTCACCTGTCCTCGTGTATTAAAATCTATTATTGCTCTATCATGTTGACTGATTCAGATGAGGATCAGCGCAGTTGAGGGAGGTCATTCACTGGCGAGGTATGGTCTCCCTTTTCGTTGATTCATTCTAGATCTATTCTCTATATGACGTCTTTTGCTAATAAACTGCATTCACCTTCGGTACGATTATGAACTACCGATATAGGTTCGGTACGACTCTCCGTGAAGCCACTCGAACGGCAACTTGGCGACACAGCTGTGTATGCGAGCATTCTAGCCTTGCTGAGTCGAATTCGTATTGAGAAATCTTCCGTCGCTGCTGAAAACTCTGTTCGCTTTGTATGACTATTGGTGATACTGGTACTACCCACATTGTGATGCGTGATGCGTTATTCGTGCCATGTTTGATGGACATGGTGGTAGATTGCCGAACTCTCATTCTGCGACCTTCTAAAATGCAGGACAATGCACCAGGCAGACAGTTGGATTCGATAGAAAGGTTTTCACATTGGACATATCCGCTTTTGCGTTTGATTCAGACTTGGGAGTCGGGGAGTCTCTGGGAGACTCGGACTACCTTGACTTTTGTCTGAAACAATTGTCTGGGGGTAGATGAAAGCCTCCGGAATCCTACGAAGGTGAATCCGATACTTGCTTCGTCTTTAATGATCTAAATCGCTTGCAAACACTAGACTCGATATGCAGGCCAACCCCCTCCACTAGTAAGCAAAGGTGGTGTCGCCATTTCATGATGTTTGAATGTTTCAGGTCACCGACACTGACGACGATGACGAAGACTTCACAGAGGAGCAGGAGGATGAATGGATTCGCCTTTGCTTCACCATGACCGACGAGGAGAGAGAACAGAACGAAAGAGCGATGGCAGCATTCCGTGAGCATCTAGGCAAGTCTCAAAATCCATTCCGCAAGTCGCCTCTGTTGATTGATGATTAGAGCCACCGTCTGATGAAGTAGTCGAGGAGATGTTGGACCTGCTTGGTTATTAACGAATCCGAAATGTTGCTACGCCGTCGTCACTGTCCGGTTTTTAGAATTTGCCAAATAACTCGTCATAAATTGTCTCACCTCATAAAATGAGCTCGCAGTTGTTTCTCTTGCACTTGCAGCGGTGCATTCTTCACCATTGATCCGAAACGAAGTTTGTAACTAATGACTACGGTTCTAGGTTCGGAAATATGCATTGTAACACTTTGGTGCAGCAACACCAAATGAACATTAAAATCTCTGACAAAAGCCTGTACGCAAGTGGTTTGGCACATGCAACTACCTGGAAGCACTGGCCATCTTTCAGAAGACCGTACGGCTCGCATTCATACTGTTCGCATCTGACAACATTTCGAATTCGCTTCGCGCCAGGTGAGCCAAACAAAGATAAGATAAGTATACCGCTGCTGCTAGAGCAGTCTTAGCAGCGGACGGTCTAAGAGGGCTGTTAGGCAGAGGACTGAAGCTACTGAAGACTGAAGACAAGAATACTGCCCAATTGGTTGTATATTCTTTGTACTGGAAGTTCTTATCTGTGAATAACATTTTTCCGATTGTCACCTTGTGCACTATTTTTATTATTATACAACTCTGATTGGGTGGCTAACATATGGACGTGATGTAGATGGGATGAAAGGACGAAAAACAGGACGGACTAAACAAGAACATATACATGTGTAGGCGATCGGATGTGTATCTATGACGAATACATTCCACAAACCGATGGTCCACGAATATCAAGAGAGTGCAAAACAAAAAGCGAGTGGCGACGCTTGTGGTGGAGCATGTGCATAAACGGCAATAGATAAGAACTCGGGAATCTTGGTAACGTCAAGGGGCTGTGAATTTGACGGGTGTTGTGATAAACGATCATCTTGGCAAACAGGACGTCCGACGCTTCCGTAATCTGATCAGGAAAGGTAGGATCGTCCCGAATGAACGACGAAGCGAGATAGGAAGTAACGCCACCATGAGTAAAAATGTGCCACTGGCCGAACAATGAGGCTCTATAAACAGCTCATTTCTCCCTTTGACCCATCCTGCACTTCTTCTTCCACTTCCACTTCCAATCCCATATCTCTCAGCTCGATGAGTCGGATGAGGAAATCATCATCTAGGGCAGCATAATGTCTTACTCGAACGTGTTCGAGCCTTGCTAGACCCACGTTGCTGCTGTTGCTGCCTCCTGGACTGTCACAAAATGCCCCAAACACCTCAAATGCATTTGACCTTAACCGACTTTGCAACATATCTATGAAGGTGTCGAGCTCTCTGGCAGTCGTCGGACTTACTGTCAGTTCGAGTTTCGTCAACCGAGGCAGCAGCATGCCTTCCATCTCGTCTTCAGAAAAGAAATTTCTCGTAAGTGCCTCGAGCAAGTAACGAGTCACTGTGGGCTCCGAGACGAGTGTACTGTGCTTCGTCTGACCTCCTGTGGATAACACGATTAAGTTCGTGAGGGAGGGCAAATGCTTGAGCCCCTCGACGAGTTGATCATCCGGAAGAGCCGTCTTCCGTAAATGGAGGGTCCTTAGAGCATGTAACCCTGATAGGAACTGCTGGAATTCTTCCCCGAACCTACTATTGAGGTTGCAGATGGTGAGTGTCTCGAGGTGAGGAAGATGGATGCGAGGAAAGAAGGGCGAGAGATCAACATATTCATTCCATGGGGGCGTCATGAGCGTCAAGGATGTGAGGTGGGAGTGATATATGTGAGAATAGGTTGTGGGGATAGTCGGAGAGGAAGGAAGTACAGGAGGGGAGAAGATTGTGTCTGGCAGAGCAGGGCCTCCTTCCACAAAGAGGTAGCTCAATTTCGAGAGCCTCTTTGTTCCTCTGAGGACGCTGAGGCACTCAGTGATGTTTCCAGACAGTAGAGGTATATCGTGGAGTTGTGCCCAAGGAAATCTGAAGATCGTTGGGGACAAGTTGACGCATTCGATAGACCTCAATCGAGGAGCAATCTCGAACATATCCAGGCTAACCTGCCGAGATTGCGTCGAGAGTATGTCGTCCTCAGTGCCCAAGCTTAGCTCGGTGAGCATGGGCAAGCGGCCGCGGATCTTCGCGAAGGAAGCAAAGGCGCGATATGGGAGGTAGAAAAACATGGATTCCCATCGACTGCAGTGAGCCATGAGTTTTTCTAGGATGACATGCGTATCTGCGAATGGAGGTTCTTCCCAGAACACGTAAATTGTCAACGGGCAGACACCTGATCGCTTGAGCCAGGTGTCGACGAGCGCTGGATGGGTACGCGACGAATTGCCAATCAGATCCAAAGAAAGTCGAGACCACAGGCGGTGGTTGCTTATTGCTGCTGCACGCCACCTCGAACAAATTCTGGAGAGGATGAGCGGTATGCGAATGGTGTTATCGACCCTCATATCGCCATCTACGCAAAGGAGAAATATCTCCGATAACAATTCGATGGGAAGCTTTCCAGATGGTCCCTGTCCCAACACGGGCGTGACAGGGAAGATCGACCCATACTTTTGTGATGAAACTTCCATGAACATCAGTATGCTGATCTATCGGTCGAAGGTGCCTCGAGATCGGGGTTTACCAGAAAGGTAGCGGAGTTCTGGAAAAAAAAACCAAAAGTAGGCTTTCTGGGCGGAGGGAGAGTCCTAGATGAGATTATAACTGGATCCAGTGACTGGCACGAATCAACCGAGATTGTCGATGTGCATGAACGGCGCTCTTCCCTCGGTTGCGCTTCTCAAAAACCTAACCACGAGAGACCACGCAGAAACAGAGATTATAACTTGATTAAGAAGGAAAAGGGCTCTCGGCGCCGGCAACCGTTTTGAGTGACGAATGTTCTCCTTTCCACTAGGTACACGAGCTTGGATAATCAGCTGGGATCGGGACATGATATCGGCCTGGACGACTCGCACTTACATTTTACTGCACACAAATCTGGCCCCTCTTTAACACGATGAAGGGGTGGGGAAGGGAGGAAGGGAATTCATGGTGGACGTGGCAGTTAAGACCCCCTGTGCATTTACAACCCAATCTTATCTTTATTTGTACTCATCGATCAGACAAATAATACGCCTGATGAGGCCTAGGACTCGCATTGCATATCTTTGAACGGAAGGACAAGTGGTTCAGCATTCAACTTTGCGCACGGCGAGAAAGGAAATACATGCTGAATTCAACAATAACTTGAAGTACAGTCAAGTAGAAAGGGGTTTGGAGAGGGTATTTTGAATACACTACGTCCGTGTTGAATTCCATGGATTGCAGCTTCGGTCCAAAGCTTGATGGAAAAGAGGTGGTCCTCTTTATACTTCTTCTCTTCCTAAGACTTCCACAGTTCGTCTTGATTAAATAATTCAAAGATGATCTCAGCAATGTCGTTATCGCGGATGATGAAGAGCTTGGGATATGGCCAAAACTCGACCGGACCGAGATGGTTTGCCCCTTGCATCTCGCGCCCATCTACTGACGCCCACCAGTCTTGATAATCCAGCCTCGAGCAACTTCACGAGCTCTCATTATGTAATGTCTTCCTCCATGTTCAACAACAACAATCATGTCGATATCTCTGGTGGTGATTTCACAAATGTTGAGTATACAGTATCGAACTACACCAACCAGACTGGGCAGAAAGAGGACTTCGAACGTTTGCGCCCATCCCACAAGGCTGACTACTGAACTGTGGTCGGAGACCTGGCCCTGAACGCGTGTCAAGATATTGGAAGACATCACGAATTGGGCTAACGATCGCTCGTCACAGAGTCCCCGTGTGTTCTGGCTGACTGGCCAAGCCGGTTCTGGCAAAACCACGATTGCGTATACGATCACCAAACGTTTCGGGAAGAATGGCAACACTGACCTACCGCACACCGTCTTGGGTGGCACCTTTCTCTGCTCGC
>Ga0307517_10005789_pt1 | contig 18482 bp, 7 predicted proteins | sample 23_EM_MG_FD_194515 | JGI IMG/M metagenome (GOLD analysis project Ga0307517, IMG submission 194515) | Populus trichocarpa ectomycorrhiza microbial communities from riparian zone in the Pacific Northwest, United States - 23_EM | ecosystem: Host-associated > Plants > Roots > Unclassified | place... | reverse complement strand
AAGAGGAATCTTAATTAAACACCAACCCCACTTAGAACAAAGATTTATTAAGGCTGATAATGATCTAAACTACACTAAACTACAGTAATTAACACATTATTGTATTAACAATGGATCCTAGAGCCTGTTTGGTATATATTATGCTAGCGGTTATTTTTTAAAGAGTTTTTTTTTTAAATAGTTTGAAATAATATTTTTTTTATTTTTTAAAATTTATTTTTGACATCAGCATATCTAAACAATTTAAAAATATAAAAATATCTTAATTTAAAACAAAAAAAAAATCTTAATTTTTTAAAATATTTTTAAGACGCAGAAACAATCATGATATATTCTCATAATGTAAACATACAATATCACAAATACAAATATGTTCCTGGACCCGATCCACCAAACAAAGATTTATATATTTTACTAAGAATTTGCCTCATTAAATTATTTTTTCAAGCTTCTTGTTGGAACCTAATTAACCTTCTAATCTATAAAGCTAAGCAACATATCATTTTGATGTGATGATATCAAAAATAATTTTTAAAAAATAAAAAAAAATTTATTTTGATGCATTTTGAAGCGAAAAACACTTTTAACCACCACCGCTACCACAATCTCAAACAGACCATCAACCTAACTCGTTAATTATAATTTTTTTATGGAATTAATTTTAAATTTTAGAAATAAATTTAAATCCTTCATCTAGACAATTTGGTGTTAATAGTTTTTTTTAAAAAATAAAAATAAAGAAGAGATTTAAAGGTTACTAGTGTTTTTGGAGACAAAGAAGAGGATGCTTTTTGGTGGTTGTCAAATTGACTTTCTTTCTCTTAATTTTTGTTGAAGCACATCTCCAAGTACGATGTATTTATTTATATATTATAAAGGAACAAATTTGTGAGTAGATTTTATTTCATATCACCTTTTTTAGTATTTATTTGCTTGCTCTTAATATTTTACTTTAGTTTCTGAAGGCAACAGAAGTAAGATTCTCTAATAAAGTCCTCCACTCTCTCTTTTAATATATGATGACGACGACGACGATGTGGTGTTTGCATTAACTCTTTCCATGGCAACTCTTGGTGATTCTGAATGAGATTCAATTTATATTTCTTTATTTCAATATGTATTGGAAATTGGAATAATTTGTAATGGATCCATGAAGGAAATGCATCTTTAGATTAGTTATTGTCTTGTGGTTTTCACGGGTTAAGCACTGGATGGTCCCTTGGACAGGCATTGAATCAACGCCACTAACCACCACCACCACCACCACCACCACATGTGATTGAATGATTGCAAGATTAATGCTGTACCTGTTTGAGGAAAGTAACATGAAATAACAGCCAAGCAACATGTTTTAGGAGTTCTTGCACTCATTGTAATTTGGCAGGCCAAGAGAACAGAATCAATAAAAAGAGAGGCATGCATATAAGATGCCTCATCATTGAATAGAGGGGTAAACCAAATTGGTCTTGTAAATACAGACCCTTGCCAATACAGAACAATGATGATCTATGAAAAGCAAAAGATACCTGCAATGTATAGACTTAGGTACCGTATGAACAAGCTGGAAAAAATAATCATATGAAACTTAGGTATAGAACCAGTACCAACTACAAGGGGCAACGAAAGAATTGGTGAGGTTGGCAACAAAAGTACAGGGGATTCTAAACACCAAGTTCACAGCATTATCCACCCAAAAGAATCCATTGCATTTCTGAACGGAAGACTCTGTGGAGAACAAAAAAAAAAAAACAAACAGCAGCAGATCTGTGGCCCCTAATAAAATTGGCCATCATCTTGTATTGGTGTTCCATTATGTAACAAATATTTCCTTGATTTGCCCTAACTAACACGCAGGAGTGTGCGAACAAAAATGATTCTACCACCCCAAAATGAAGGCATGTATTTCAGCCCAACTAGAGACTGTATACAGTATGCCCGATAGCCCTTTCCAATTAGGAGAGCTTTCTCCGTCAGATTCTTTCTGTTTTCTCACCAAGCCAGGGAACAGTGGTACAAAAGAAACACCAAATTGACTTCCCACTTTCCTTAAACTTGCACTTGATCCAACTACAATACCAATATCTGCTTTAAGTAGACAAAGCAAGTCACCAACTGAATCTCCAATGTAAACAGTCAAGTTCTTTCTGTCATTGCTGTAATTCTTTAAAATATCATTGAAAGCTTGAGCTTTGTCCAAGGGAGATTCCACCTTCTTAACAATCTCCCCTGTGGAGATTGATTCATCGAAAATTAACTCGTTCGCATGTACATTCACATCCAAACCCCCTGTACAACAACAAAGCAAACTATAACTGAGTATGGGGCAAATTTTCCTTTAGTCTTAAAAAGAAACAGGGAAAAATACTACACTTTATCTAAAAAGAGAAATGTAAAGAAAAGGCGCAGAGAGAGAGGAAGGGATGGAGCTGTATAAGAGTTTCAACACCCAAAATGCATTAGTAATGAATTTCAGAATCAATCACCACATCCAAAAACCCAATATTGTAATGAAAAATAAAAAATTGCAGCCTTTGGCCCTAAGAAAACATTTTTCCAGTTCAAGGAATACAAGGGACTGTGAGATCAGAAGATAAGAACACATAACCAGTATGACAACAGATCCTGTGAGGCAGCTTCAGTAGTTAATAGCAAGTCATGATTAGTCTTGCATCAGTCTGTGTGTATGCATGCATAACTGTCATGAGTGTCATGTAAATGTGCGACCAAGTAACTATGGAGGCACCCCACATCTTTTTATCCTGAAAGAGATCTTGTGGGAAAATCATGGCTATGCATGTCAGAGCCATGCTAAGCCGCAGAAAGGCATGTTGTAACTGTGCTAAGCCTTGGCAACTTGGGGTATGGCATGGCTTGGCCACAGGTTTGCCCCCAAAATAATATTTATGAACTCCCAGATAGGTTTATGGCACAAGAGATCGAGTTAGAAGCAATGGTTTATCTATTGTAATCAAGGTTTTCTGAAAGACAATTCTCCTAGATAATAGTAACTTTTCCATCAACTTAACGGAGAGTTTATGCTAACCAAGTGTAGCAATACCCAGTAATCTTTCACACATGTTGTGTTGCAAACCTTTATCTCTAAAGCATATTTAAAAGAGGATGTTTCTGGGAAAATCATCACTAATATACAAGGACTGACTTCTGTATCCAGCTATTATAGTTTGATTAGTGCCATCAAATTCTTTGTTCCAATTAAACAATTTTGTGCACACATTTTAGATGCATATTTGATCTAATTGCTACACAATTTTTTTCACAGTAACATCATTTCAATGCATAAAATCTTAAGTGAAGAAGATAAACCATTGTAGTAAAGGATTGTTACAAAGGCTGTCTCTCCAGTTCTACATGGTTACCTATGAATGAAGTTCATTGCAATACACCATTCTGGAGCAGATCTCCCCCAGTAAAAATACATCCTTAAAAAGTTGGATTTGCAAAATAGGAAAACAAGAAACAAAATCCAGCACACCAACCCATTTTAAAGGAAGATACTTGACCAATTTCGCACAGAGGAAATGTAGACTATGCAACTAAGGATTAAGCTATCCTGTATCACATACTACTTTGACATCTAAAGTTAGGCGTCATCGATGGAGGGTAAAATATGGTGGGACAATAAGAATGTAAAGTGATTAAGAGGTCATTGTTCAAGTAAGTAATGTGAAAAGTAGAAAACTAGATACTCTAATGGAGAATATATACATATATGCATGTGTGTGCATATTTGATGCTACAGTGCACTGTATCAGTTCGAGTTTTCAGAGCAGCCACTTCATTGCAAAAAATACTGAAGGGTGGAACACCTCCAAATTCTTTACTCAAGGTTCTGACCTGGCCGGAACATACCTGAAGAAAAAGCTGATCTGATGAGATCACCACACCAGCAGTATGAGAGCACATGGACATTAGTGTTCAAATTTTCATTATTCACAATTTTCTGAAAGAAACTAGTGCAGCCATCCTGAAGAATCAAACGTTCACCAGCTCGTTTTACATCTTCAAGATTCAAACCCTTAAGAACTTCAGACTCAATCACTCTAGAATTTACCCTTCTCTCAAAGTCTAAAAGTTGTTCAAGAGCTTTACAAAGAGCTTCATAGTTGAACTCCACTGCAAAAACACAGAAAGTCAAAACCAACCTGAGGATTTAATATTATACTAAGATCTTCAGCAACAGACCATTTCCCATCCCCAAACAGTTAACAGATTCCAACTTCTATCTTGCAAGAATTTTCATAAGGAATTATACCTTTTTTAGATGGCATAATGCTTTCAATACATTGCTCGTACTCTTCAGTGTACTGTCCAGAAAGAAGATCCCATGTGTTTCTCAGATCAGCTGATGACATCCGAGCAATTTGAGCCTCACTTTGAACCACATCAGATTTTGGTGCTGTTACTATTGCAATCTCTGCCAAAATGGCAGAAGAGTCAACGACAGTGCATGTCAAATCAAAATCAGAAAATATGACAAGCCGATCTTCTGCAGGGTTATGCCCTTTTGTAAGGGGAGCTACAGTTGGCTGAGCAAGTGGCTGCGCAAGGAAGAAATCTATTTCAAGTTTCATGGCTTGGTGATAAAGCTTTTCAATGATGTCAAGCTCCTCGCTTGTCAAGGAGACACTAAGTTTATCCAGCAAGTCTTCGGTTTGCAGAGCTGATGCCTAGATTTCAAAGAGTACAATAATTGAGATGTTGGGGGTAAAGTAGGCCATTTATGTAATACAGTTTCCTCTCAGACTGCAGTCAATAAAATGTAATCAGGTGGACCATTAAAAACACAATGCAAAATACCACTGGCAAAACTGTAAATTACCTGAAAACTCTCAGATGAATAACTGTCAATCCACTTCTTGTAAGGGTGCCTGTCATCCTCTGGATCTAGAAGTGCCTGGAGCTCCTTGCCAAGAAACGAATACAGCCGCATGCAAGGTGTCATGGCAGCCAGAGTATAGGCTGCAACTTTTGTTCTTTCAAATGGAGTTGCAAGTTTACCAGGACCTTTCACTCCTTCAACCTTCCCAGAGGCTGTAGCCAACAAGAAATCTGTGTATTTAACCGTTGCAGAATTGACAGTCCTCTCTTTACCTGGGTCTGTACCCCATTCCTGGATAATTCAAACATTCAGAGCACTGAAAGAACTATTTCATGTAAGACACAGAAATCCACATGCTTACAGGATTATAAATTAAATATTAGATAGCTGTGTAAAGCTGATTTATAATTACAGAATTTTACATTAAAACAAATTTTACAGCTGATCTATGATAGTAGCTCTGAAGAGTTAAGAGGATGAATCTTCAAGACACAAGAAGTGGTGACTAAGATAAGGTGTCATTTCCATCAAACTCATCAGCACTTTAGTTTGCTGCAAAAGTTGCACTGTAACCTCTTTATTTCTCCTTGCTATATCTAATATAATTATATAAAGTCAAATAATATGATTTTAGTAGCATTAGTATGACAAATGGACACCACAAGGGTTAAAGCAGAACAGTGTTCCTTAAGATTCCATTGTTGAAGAATTTTTCTCCTCCTAGGCCCTGCTGATGGAAATGAGCTTCCTGGAAGGAGCAAGCAGAAGTAAAGCTACAAAATGCATGCTGACAGAACCACATTGCAGCAAGATAGATTCAACAAAAATTCTTATAGTCACTTAAATTTCTTGGCTATAAATCACAAGTCCACAACCAATAAATAGAATCAACTACATATTTCTCATTAAAAAACATTTTGCCAGACTAGAGAATCACTGGCTAAACTGTAAGATCTCATGACAATTAATGGTGTGGAATGAAACATTATGGCACAACGTAACTTTATAATCTAGTGATAGCTAAGAAAGGGGTAAAACATTTGGAATTAGGTTTATTTATTGATCTCCCAAAAAATACATTTTCTTGACAAGGTTAGAAAACCATTTAAGCAACATTTTCACTGAGTTCGATAATCAGGAATAATTATAAAATAGTATATGCATATCCAAGTGATACCTTTGCGGAGAAACCCATTTTAACCTGTGTGCATTGCCTAGCTTGATTATGCAACATTTCATAGCAGCATAATGATTTTATCAGTGTAGCAATTTCGGAAATACCATTCATGATAACAGTCATTGACACATTATATATGCCACCAACAATAAGTTTTTGATATAAACATAGCACATAGGTAAGCAACCATTTTGTACATTTCAATCTAGCATGTTGAATGTTCCCAGGTTTATTTTTCATTCCCTTTATATTTCAACAGTAATGTCAACATCCTAGGTTATTAAAGTTGGGATTTTAACTAGGATCATTGTAGGGTTCAAAAATTGTATTGTAAGATCGGAACCTATAAAGTCTTTAGATTTAACAAACCATAAGTAGTCTCAAATACAAATAAAAAACATAAAAAAAAAACATATTTTTAAATAATAATTACAAAAAACATTCTTTAAGGTGAAATCCAATTGATAATAGAGTGAAAAGCACATAGATAAGGAAAAAAAAATCATTGTTTTTGGATAATCAAGCTTATGTGAATAGAATTAGGAAGTAATAAATCATGTAATTAATAAAAATGTGAAAGTCTTTAAGAACTCGTATATAAATCATTCATAGTGACACTAAGTTTGTCAAGCACTGGAAATAATTGATACAATTTGAGCATGTAGATCAAAATATACTTTTGCATCAGCTTTTATAATCAAGAAAATAATTTTAGCATTCAACATTAGCAAGCCTATCAATTAAGGATGGTTTAACCCATCCATTCTAGAAAATAAAAGGGAGTTGTTAAGGCATTAAAAAGTATTTAGAATCTAATTAATTAATATCCTAGTAATTAATAACAAATATCAAATCCACAGTAAAGGTATCAAATCCCATAAATTAAATAACAATGAAGAAAGATTCCAACTTCTCCCAAAAAAAATTAAAAAACATAAAAAAAAAAAAACACTAAAGTACCAAATTCCAACAAAGCCTCCAAGATTGAAATCAAACACAAAATAAAACAAGAAAAACAAAAAGGAAACCTCATTACAAGAAAGAAGCCCAATCATTTCAGCAGGCTTAAAATCCTACAAAAATCCCATAAGATCCCTATTTTATGATTTTGACAACTTAAATCCTGATTTCACTACAGTCTTATGCATAAACAATTTTTTCATGAGATTTAAATCATTGATGGTTGTTTGCATGGTAAAATTGTAGAATTTTACAATTTGAATGGGAGTTTCATATCAACATCAATCATAAAATTACTGTAAAAAATCCTCTCTGCAATTCCAATAGACTGCCGGACTAGTTTTAGACAGAAAATGATCAATTACCACAAACATTGAACAGAAGAACTCCAAGTCCATATTATCATAGTTCTTTTTTTTTTCCTTTTTACCCATTTTGAGTTTGGGTTTAAAATATGCTTTGAAAGCTTTGAACATATTTTCCACCTAAATTTGGTTTTTGAGGGGCTCTATCATCCAATAAACATGATAAAACCCACTCACGTACAAAACTTAATACCGAATAAGCATAGTCATTTATTATCCATTCATTTCACATCATTTATGATGCTCAACAATCAAGTGTATAAAGAAGGGAAAAAAACAATAAGTTCATGTATGAAAAGATTCATTTAAAATCAACTAAATCAAGTCCCATGTCAACTATTTTATAATATGACATAAAATATCCAAATTAAAGTCAGGAATGTCAGAACACCAGGAAAAAAAATGAAACAGCCTCCCCAAGAAAGCTCTTTTAAGCAAGGCTGATCAAGGCAGCAGGCAAATGATCCTTACTTGTTCTCAGATATCAACAGAAGGAAAAGACTCTTAAAGCATTTCACTAGGAGGAGCCCAGAGGAAGAGAATTTGAAAAAAAAAAAAAATTGCTCAATCAAAGGTTAAAAAACACATTGTTGACCCTTTTTTTTTTCTCAACCAAAATAAAATAACCAAACAGTAAGTAGAAAGGAAAAGTTCTTCTTATGCATTTATCTAAACCTGAACGAATGAATTTTGCATCTTTAGCTCCTCTAAGACACCCTTCCTCAACTCAGAGGTTGCTAGCTTTGCTTCATCATCATCAGCACACTCTTCTGCCAATTCAAACCTAAATCCAATGATGAAAAATAAAAAAAAAAATCAAATGCCTAAAAAGTAACAACTCTATTGGTGCAGTCAAAACTTGAAAGCGGAAAATAAAACAGTGTCCATAACTCAATTGTGTAACTCACCTCAGGTGATGTAACTAGTAATTCTTTTCTTTCTTTTCCAAACAATAACAATTTAAACCTCAAATTAGTAGCTGAGCACTGACACAAGAAAAGATGGAAGGACTTTTATTTATATATTTTATGCTGCTCTTGTTTCCACAGAAAATTAATATAATTCATCAAGCATGGCAATAGTTCTAATTAACTTAGAAAAGTGCTGGAATTAGCAGCTCTGTTTCCAATAAAAGAAAACAAGTTTTACATGGTTGCTTTTTTCCCTCCACCGTTCTCAGCAACCAAATAGAGGCTTAAGATTTAAATTAGGTTCTTCATATTATATGCGAAGATCATCATAAGTCATTTCCTTGGTAAGGCTTACTCCAATCATTTTATTTTGCCAAATTTTCTAATAAAAATGCTAAGAAAATTAACACACACAGAACGTAAAACAAAAACCGAAACATTCAAATATGATTCCAGAACCATATAAAAATCACATTCCACTTCATCGAAAAACCAGTTGCTTCATTTCCTTTCACAGATAACACATATAAATTAGTACAAGCCACTACCTTTTTCATCCTTTCTACTACTCCATAACAAGGACATTCAAGGAATCCAAATCAAGCAACAAAAGATAACATTATCCCTGCATAATCAAACCAAAATTTCTCCCTTTTCCCGCACTTTCTCAGCTACCAAACAAATAGCTTAATTGCAGAAACAATAAAAAAGAAACCATATTACTAAATAAACAATCTCTCTTCTCCCTCCTAATGACCTAAACTTAACCATAAATCATCTTCTCTTCACTTCACTATTTAACCAACCAAGAAACCCTATTTGATACTTCAATAAACTCTTTCATTAAGATCTCCAAAACTCACTAATCTCTTCTCTTAGTTAGCTAAATACTTACTATAAATTATAAATCATTAACCCACTCTTCCACCAACCAACCAAGAACCCTCATAAGAGTAGGAATGAAAAAAATGTATATTTCAATCTCTATATCACATAAATAAAAACCTCCAAAAAAAGACAACAATCAAAATAGCTTAAAAACCAAGAAAAGGAGAAAAGGGTACTCACGCATGAGCAAAAGATTTGAGAAAGTGAGAATCTTGAGAGAGATATTGCCTAAAAGAATCAATCTTGAGAGTGCCAGAAGCCAAAGAGATGATAAAAGGGGTGTACATAGAAAAAACAGATTCTCTCCTAAACTTGATCCAGAATTTACTAGCAAGACCCTCTTCAATGTGAATGCTACTGTTGTTGGTTGATGTTGTAGTGCAAGATGATGATGATGATGCTATCAATCTCGGAGGGATTGCCATTCTTGAAGGAAAGAAAGATCTCCGAGTTGGTAAGGTGAGCTTGGTTGAGTTGGATCGGAGCGAGTTGAGGAAATATAGCGATGAAGAGGTTTTGATTGGGTTTGGAGTAAACAAGAGTAGGCGGGCGCATTAAAAAACAAATAAATAGAGAGAGAGAGAGAGAGAGATGAAAGTTTTTGTGCGTGTCTGAGTTGGCAATATGGGTATGTTTTTGTGTGTGAAAAGGGACCTAAGGGGAAGGACTAGGTAGTTGTGTGGGTGTGTTTTATGATCTTGGGTGAATTTTTCTAATTTTAATAATGGATGGTGGACTTTGGTGGTGGTGATGGTGGTGGCGGGAGGGTGATACTGATGTTGGTGGTGGTGATAGCAAAAGAGGGGCGGGCGGGTTTGATTTGGTGTTCTAGTAGGTCATGGGGTGGTGGGAAATTTTGGTTGGATTTTGAGCACATTTCAAGAAGTTAATGCCAAAATTTAATGTGTCATAGATGAATATTAGTTTTTTAACTCATGATATGCAACGCAATGGATTTTTTTTTTTAACCTTAAGAAATATGTAAAAATGTTAGGAAGTAAAAAAATTAATGGAAACTGGCCGAAACACTTTTTAAATACTTAATTGTTTACATATTAGACAAAAGATTTTTTAAAAAAATATTGAAACATTGACATATCTGATTGATCCGAGTCAACCATAAATAACCTGTGATATGAGATATGAGATATGAGATAATGATAAAACTATGGAACACATACTGAAACAAATTAGAAATCCAATTATAATGAACCAAATATTGAAAGCCGAAAGCAAATAAAAATATAGAATTAAAAAAAAAATGACTTTAGTAAACCTACATCAATGGCTGACAGAACAATGCGGGCTAAGGAAACTTTTTTTTGGAGGCAAGAAGAAAATTAATAGAAGTTAGAGATAAGTTTAGTTAATTTAATAGTATAAAAGAGGCAACTCTAATTTAATAGCATAAAAACAAAGAAAACACGAATGAATCTCCTAAATTTGAGTTAATATTCTAAAATTTCAACCCGTGAATCTCATACTCATGCTTATTAGAGAAGGTCGATTATTAACCAATTTAATGTTAAAGGATGAAATCGTAAAGAAAAATATCACAAGCCATGAAATCTCATACCCAGACTTAATCAAGAAGGTCAATCTTCAACCAATTTAATATTGAATGATAAAATTAAAAACAAATCAATCTAAAAAACTTATCAAAGCATAAAATTAGCAATTAAAAAAATGATGATCAAGCTTGATAGAAAAAAGGAAGTTGAAAGATGATGAAATTGCAAAAAAAAAAATTAATTTTAGAAATAACCTAAAAAAATAGTAATCAAAAGAATATGGACTAAATCTAAGAGATAAAAAAAAATTGAAAATAATGAAATTGAAAATAATCTTCAAATTGAAATAATTTTTTCAAATTTAAAAATTACACCTAAAAGAAGAGGGACTAAATCTAAAAGGGAAACAATTTGTAGGGATGGTGTGATTTTTTCAAAGGATAGCACGCAATTCAAGGTAACAGAAGCAAGGTGAGAGAGAAAAGAAGGGGAAAAAACAAACAAATATGTGTCAAACCAAACAGAACCACCATACACGCGTCATCTAGAGAGGAGAAGGACGTCGAAATGAATCAAATAATATGACAGAAGCAAGACTAAGACAACTGGAGTTAACCGCACACGCCGACCAAAAGCAATGGAGTGGCTGACGCATGCTCGACATGCATTAACAGCTTTTTTTATTTGTACAAATATTAAAATGCCCTTATGAATAAATAATAATAACAAAAAATATATTATGAAATTACTATAAAGCTCCTGAAATCAAGGTTAAAAAATTTGGATGGTAAGGGGCAATCGAGTAATTACATTGTCGTTGAAAAATAAAATTCCTATAAAACCCCTAAACCAAATGTTCTAGTTTTTAACTTTTTAAAGATAATATAGTAATTTTATTATTAGTAAAAAAATAAAGAAGACAATATTGTTCTCAAATAAATAAAAATTAACAAATTAATCTTGTGAAAAGACTTAGCCTAGGCCATTTCATCTAATTTTTTAGTCAATGGTAAAATTATAATTTTACTATTAAAATTAACAAATTAATCTAATGTATATGTACAGTGTTTTGATTTCAATTTTTTCTACCCAAATCTACGAAGTACATGTGAAAGTTGGAGAGAAAAGGGATAAACTATATTCTGAGCTTTATAGATTAAGTAATTTTCCTTGTAGTTTAAACTTTTCCAAAATCAGTATTCGAATTTCAAAAAAGTTTAAATGCCGTGTTTTATTTTTAGCTACGAGCATTTATTTCGTGTAAAACATTTTTGTTTTTTTGGGTAGCCAACCATGTAAAATTACAAAAATTAAATAAACGAGCTTAGTTTTATTATAGCTTAAAACTATAGATTCGAATAGTAAAAATAATTGAATAAGCTTGCAATTAGAGTTAGAAATATCTTTTTCATGTGATACATTCATTATTGCCAAATTGATTAGGGACAAAATGGTCCGAAAATATTTTTTTTTATTATAATGTAATGATTATTTTGCCCTCAAAAGCAAAAACAAAATAATCCTTGGGTGATGAGCTCTTTTATCTTTCTTTTTTAATGAACAATAAAGTTACGGTAATGCCCTTGGAAGAGAGAAAAAAATATACATGCGTAGATGGGCATCCTTTTCTTTTCCTTTTTTTTAAAACAGTAAAATGAGGGAATTAATCTTGCAATTTAAAAAACCAAAGGCTATTTGTGAGGGTGTTTTGGTCTTTTTTGACTGGTTTTGTTGTTGTTTTTAGGTTTAGCAGGGGCGGCTTGGTAATTTTAAATGTTATTAAAAAAGGCTACTGATGCGGGCAACGCACGCATCAACGCGTCATGGCCTCTGCATCATTCAGGTGACACTGAGGTACTGTGCGGTTGCCAAAATCCTGCTTTCACCGCTACGTTGGGAGGGGCGCGTCGTCCTCTTTTTGACGGTGCGTCGCGTGTTCACGAAAGATGCCCAGTTGAGCTACGGTGGATTTTTTTTTCTTCTCTCTTTTCTCTCTCATTTCTTAGAAAAACACACATGAACTTTCAAAAAAGCAATTGTCTTCTCCGATTTGTAATCTTATTGATTTTGATTCTCCTTCTTTTAATTACTCTTTATTTGGCTTTTGATACCTTTTGAAGTTTGGATTTTTTTTTTCAATTTCTTTCTTAGGTATTTTATTCAATTTGATTTTTATCTTATTTGGTCCCTCTACTTGTAATTTCTCTATTTGTGGGCTTTATATTTTTCTTTTTTCTTTTTTCTTTTTTGCAATTTCATCCTTTTTAATTTTATTGCCTTTGTCTTTTTAATTCATTTTTTTCTTATTCTTTTAAATGCTATATTCTTATCATTTTCTTGATTTATCTTTTTTTCAATTTTGTCCCTCAAAATTTAATTTCATTTAGTTTTTTTTTATCTAGTTTTGGTCCTTGTTCTTTCAATAACCTTTTTTAAATCTTTTTCTTAGTTTTTTTTTTCAATTTAGCCCTTGATTATTTTCTTTTATTTGTTTTATACCATATTTTGTCTGCATTGTTTAAGTTTTAAATTGTTTTACAATTCAATATTTAACTTTACAATTTTTTCGTGGTTTCCTTCCAATAAGGTAGTCCTTTATTGAAAATTGATTTTTTTTTTCAAATTCATTATTTGATATTTGGTTATTGTTTTTTGTGTTTTTCTTTTTGTTGAGTTATCATGATCTCATATCCTGAGTAATAGATTAGTCAAGTTAATCATGGTTGTCTCAGATTTTTTTCCATAATTTTTTATGTAATTGATTCTTTCTAACAATTTCATACTTTGACGTTAAATTATTGGCCCTTAAGCTATGTGACTTTTTCACTTTTCTTTATGTTGGGTTATCTCGAGTACAAGTAAATCAAGTTAACCCCGGTTAGCTTGCATTTTCTTACTCAATTTTTTTTATTTAACTTCGGTCTTTTTTTCTAAGTTTTTTTTGGAAGTCTAATTTTTTTTTATCCAGATCTCATGTCATGAGTGGCGGATCAATTGAGTTAACTCAAGTTGACTTGGTTTTTTTATCAATTTTTTTATGACTTTATTTTTTTTAATTTCATTATTTTCATTAAATTATTTACCCTTGAGCTTTGTTATTTTTTTGCTTCTCTTTCTATTTTGTTATTTTAAAAACGAGTTGGTCAAGCAAACCTAGGTTAACTTGCATTTTCATTCACGATGTTTTTTATATTTAACTTGGTCCTTTTTTTGTTGGGCTCTTCTTTTAGAGGTCTATTTTTATTTATCACAATCTCATGTTACGTGTGATGGGTTAGTCGAGTTAACTTGAGTTGACTCAGATTTTTTCCCTCGATTTTTTTATGACATTTTTTTTCAATTTTATTATTTTGCATTAAGTTATTCCCCTTGAACTTTGTTATTTTTCACTTCTCTTACTATTTGGTTATTTTGAGAGCAGGTTGGTAAAATTAAGCCAGATTGGCTTAGGGGGTTTTTGATGTTTTTTCTATTGAACTTTGGTTTTTTTACTAGGTCATCTTTTTGAAATTCTTTTTTTTTATCCCAATCTCATATTGCGGGTTGTTGGTTTGTCAAGTTACCCTGAGCTAACTCAGGTTTTCTTCTTCGACATTGTATTTTTTAAAGTTTTTTTTTCATTTTTGATATTAGGTTATTAGGTCATCCTTTTGTTTTTCTTTTTGCGGGTTATTTGGCCAAGTTGTAATTAATTTAACTTGGGTTGTCTTGAATTATCGTCGCTTGAATATCTATTTTTAGCATGAAAAAAGTTTGGTCTGGCCCGCAACATAGCACGGCCACCTATCTAGTATATTCCAAGACTTAATTGCTAAAGTAGCTTAAAGAAGAATTCTTACTTCTTTTATAAGAAACACCGATTCAAATCCTGAACTAGTAAAGCAAATATCAAATATCAAAGCTTTAATCTCCACTTTCAAGTTACTCATTCCCTCATATTTTCTCATTTATGGATCTTATATCTTATCTTAAATACCATACAAAAAAGAATATAAAGATATTCCAATTTCAATTAGCTTATTTATTTCTCACTTCTCTCCAATTACCCAAGAAAGAAGAAGGGAAATACAGGGTAGTTCTGGTTTCTTTATGGATCTGGACAATCGATGCAAGAGATTCTCATGGATCAACTTAGCATTCCTTCATGTATTAGAAGACCAATATCTATCTTGATACCAAGCAGCTTATGGATGTTCCATGGTGGATTTGATTTTATCAAGATTATGAGAACGTGAACTCTCACCCGCATTTATGTATTGGAGAGATAGTTTGATGTGAACCTCATAGATAGTTCTGGTTTCTTTATGGATCTGGACAATCGATGCAAGGGATTCTCATAGATCAACTTAGCATTCCTTCATGTATTAGAAGACCAATATCTATCTTGATACCAAACAGCTTATGGATGTTCCATGGTGGACTTGATTTTATCAAGATTATGAGAACGTGAACTCTCACCCGCATTTATGTATTGGAGAGATAGTTTGATGTGAACCTCATAGACATAAATATCCAGAAATCCACAGTTAAATCAATATTTTTCAAGAAATCTAAATTTAGGCTTGTGATTGAGTTTGACATAATGATAACCTGTATCGGGACAACAAGACTATAGAAATCAAACCCTCACTCAACACCTATGAAAAGATATGAATGAGAGGTATAGAAGATACTACGAAACTTGGTTAATTATTCGATGAGTCATAATAGTTCAATGAAGAATTAAATTAAGAATTTCCTCTCACACGCGCAATAGATTATTCTTAAATCAAATTCTAGCAAAACCTAAATACAAGATAAATAACCATATTTATAATAATTAAAAACTTCCTAAATAAATCTAAAAAAATAATAAAAGAGTTTTAAATAAAATAGAAAAAAAAATCATAAATCAACTAGGAAACTAATACAAATCTCGCATAGTAGTTTCTAGACCTTATCATAAGGTCTTCCTGATGTCCGATCATTGTGAGATTTTAACCATATATAAAACAAGGCCTTTGAAATCTTTTGATAAAATTTCAGACCGATCCAAAGGTCAAATTGTAAATTATACTTATTAGCGTAAAAATATACATTAGAAAAAAAATCCTTAAAACCTCTTATAATGTCCATGAATGCTAAAGAAACCTTGCCAAACCTCTTCTAATGTTCTTAAATAATAAGGAAACCTTGTCAATGAGAAGATCCATGGAACAAAATGAAATTCAAATTGATGACATTGAAACCCTTGTCAAAATAATCCTAATTGTTGTCACTTATGATTTTCTTATACAAAAAAAATCCTTACTAAATAAGAAATCTATAAATCATAAGGAAACAAATAGCAATACTTGTACAACAACTTCTAGCCTGACTTCAAACACATCATTCTTTTTTATTTGGATGAATTATTAGGCCAATCATATATGGATGGAAAACTTTAGATACCTAATTTTCAATTCAATTGAAATTGCAGCAAAAATCCTCATATAGCTCTAGATATGGACCAAATAGTACATAAAAGTCAAATATGATATTTTTGCAACTTGTTAACTTAAATATCCAAAATTATTTCAATCAATTCTTCTTGGATCCTCTTAGTTTCAGACCTTGTAATAGAGCCTTTTGTGATCCTCGTTGATTAGCATTGTCATTTCTTATTTTATGTCGAAACACTTTATAAAATAAAGCATAAAATAAAGATATTAAAATTTTTTTAGTCTAATTACAAAACAAAAATGTACAATTCATAAAAAAATTCAATTTTAGCAACCCAATTCAAGGTTTGGATTCTAAAAAGGAGTATTATAAAAAAAAAAAAAAAACTAAAGGGCATTAGTAAAACACCTTGGAGCAAGACTTAATTCAATATGGATTGCTATAATGAATTATTGTTTACTCTCTCCACGGTGCAAGCCAGTTGAGAGCAACATAAAGGGAAATATGGTTTTTTCAAGGGGTTTAATTGACATTTACATTTTGAATGGGGTAAATTGGTCTCTTTGCTTTTTTGCATAGTAGAATTACTAATTTACCTTTAGAATGCAAACAAAAAGTTTGGCTAGCAGGGACTTCATGGTCTTTTCTCTTTTTTCAAAATAGTTAAAATACTGAACTAGAATAACTAATTTACCCTTAGAATGCAAACAAAAAGTTTGGCTAGCAGGGACTTCATGGTCTTTTCTCTTTTTTCAAAATAGTTAAAAGACTGAACTACTCTTGAAAGAGAAAAAACATAACATGTTGTTAAGGCTTTTTTTTGTCTTTTTCTCAAGTTTATTTTTCATGATTCTTAGTTTGTATGAGCATTAAATCAATCTTTTGACAAATAATAAATATTATTAAAAATAAAAAGTTGTTAGCGTGTGCTACGCACAATTCTTCGAGTTAATTGCAGTCTCATGACTCATGTCACTAGTTTCAAATATTACTAGATTTTACAAATTGATTTTTTTTTTCAATTTCATCATTTGACATTAGGTTAATAGGCCTTGAGTTTCGTGATTTGTTCCGCTTTCCTTTTGTATGGTTATCCTGATCTCATATCTTGAGTGATGTGTTATTCAAGTTTACTCGAGTTTTTTTCTTGATATTTTTTTAAATTGATTTATTTTTTATTTTTTTTCTGCAAGGTTATCCTAATTTTATATTTCGAATCACGTATTAATGAAATTACCCCATGTTAATTCAAGTTATTATTACTGAAAATGATTTTTATATATTGAAAAAAGTTTGGAAACCCGTGGTGCAACACTGAATCACGACTAGCTAGGAAGGAGTAAACAAAAATATCAAGACTCTATAAAGGTGAAAACTACTCTTCTTCTTCTTTTCTTTTTCCAACGTTATCGACTTTGAAGTCTTTGATCGAAGCAATAGTTATTTTTACCAAAAACAATCCAGATACACTTCATCACATGAGCTTTCAAGGGCCTCTCTAGTCTCTACCAAGCCAAGCCAAACTCTTGATGGCTAACAAGATTTTTCCAAATTTCCCATCAGACATGTTTGTACGTATGCATGCCGTATGAAACTTGCTTTTTTTATTCTTCAGTCTGATGATTTTTCTTCTCTTAATTTCCACTCACTCTTCTTTGCCTTTTTGTCTAATGATTTTCTTTTATTTTTTTTTATCGGGAGTAATGCGTGATTGATTTCCAAACTAAGTATTTTGACCTTTCTTTAAAAAAATGGGAAAAAGAAGGGCAATAAATATAAACATAGTAGGCTCGACATAAGTGAAGAAGAATATCACAGCACAATGTTCTCTTTCTCTCTCTCTCTTTTAATAATCTGGGGTGTCTAGGCCAACTTACGCGTACCATGACTAATCTCCAGACCCACTAAACACCCTACAAGCCCAGTAAGCAAGTAAGTCATCGCGGGGATGACAGGCGTGCACACAAATATTTGAACCTAGGGTGCAAAGGCAGAAAATTCTCTGCCAGGACCGTTAGGCCACGAACTTGGATGTGCACAATGTTCTCTCTTCTTCTTCCATGAAATGATGATAGAGAGCACTTTCTTTTTGGATCAAATAGAAGTCAACCTGCAAAAAGAGCTCAGCTCTCATTTCTCTAATTAATGCAAACATTTTATTTTATTTTGGGTTTCTACTACTTGGGTGTTTGATAGAATGATAATAGTTGTTTTTCAAAGTGTTTTTTTGTTCAAAAATAAATTAAAATAATTTTTTTTGTTTTTTTAAAATTATTTTTTACATCAGCATATCAAAACAATAAAAAAAACAAAAAAAGTTAATTAAAAAAAAATCATTTTTTTAAAAAAATATTTTTAAAACATAAAAATAAAAAATCTCTTAATTATCTATTAAATTACAATGGGTGG
>Ga0307517_10005788_pt1 | contig 18484 bp, 22 predicted proteins | sample 23_EM_MG_FD_194515 | JGI IMG/M metagenome (GOLD analysis project Ga0307517, IMG submission 194515) | Populus trichocarpa ectomycorrhiza microbial communities from riparian zone in the Pacific Northwest, United States - 23_EM | ecosystem: Host-associated > Plants > Roots > Unclassified | place... | reverse complement strand
ATCACATCGGCCCGCGGTTGGTTTTTGGGCGAACTCATGGCCGGGATACGCCCACGAAGCGGCTCGCCGCTCAAGCCTTGCTGAATTCTGGACGCACCCGTCCACTTTTCACTTGCGGGTAACCGGGGCCGCGCCTAACTGTCCCCGAATGGACCGACGGGTCCAGTTTTGGGCTGGGGTGGCGTCGATGGCCGAGCAAGCGAAGAGCCGTCTGGTTCCGATAGTCTTGGGTGGCGGCGTGGCCATCGCTGTCGCCGTCGGCGGCGCGGTCTGGTGGACCGGCAAGCAGCACTATGAGCGCACCGACAACGCCTTCATCCAGGCCGACAAGGTGGCCATCGCGCCACTGGTGGACGGCTATGTGGCCGAGGTGCTGGTGGACGACAACCAGCCGGTGCAGCCGGGCCAGGTGCTGGTGCGCATCGATCCCGCCAGCATCAGGGCGCGCCTGGCCCAGGCCGAGGCCAATGCGGCGGCCCTGCAGGCCGGCGTCGCCCAGGTGGACGACAAGGCCAAGCTGGAACAGGCGATGATCGCCCAGAAGGCCGCCGGCGTGGATAGCGCGCGGGCCATGGCCAAGATGGCCAACGAGGACTTCACCCGCTACGGCGCGCTCGCCAAACAGGGCTGGGTCTCCACCCAGCGCGCCCAGAGCGTGCGCACGGCCCAGGACCAGGCCACGGCCGCCGTGGCCCAGGCCCAGGCGACGCTGGCGGCCGAGCGCCAGGCCGCGCAATCCCTGGGCTCCGCCAAGGCCCAGACCCAGGCCCAGGCCGCCGCCGCCCTCGCCGCGGTCGACCAGGCCCGCATCGATCTTTCGCGCACCGAGATCCGCAGCCCCACCGCCGGCGTCGTCGGCGCCAGGGGCGTGCGCGTCGGCCAGTATGTGCGTCCGGGCGGCGCCCTGATGACCGTGGTGCCGCTGGGCGACGCCTACATCGTCGCCAACTTCAAGGAAACCCAGGTCTCGCGCCTGCGCATCGGCCAGCCCGTCGAGATCAAGGCCGACGCCTTCGGGAAACAGACCATCAAGGGCCGCATCGACTCGTTCGCCCCCGCCACCGGCTCGGAGTTCGCGATGATTCCGGTGGAGAACGCGGTCGGCAACTTCACCAAGATCGCCCAGCGCCTGCCGGTGAAGATCGCCGTCGACAGGCGCCAGCCCCTGGCCGGCGCCCTGCGTCCCGGCCTTTCCGTGCAGGTCCGCGTCGACGTGACCAAGAACACCGGCCCGGGCTTCGCCGACGCCGGCTTCACCCCCGCCCAGTACGCGCGCCGCGGAACCGAGCGCTAGGCCCATGGCCGACGCCGCCGTCAGCCCCCCACGCGTCGCCCCGCCCTCCCAGGTCCTGGGGGCGGACGGCAGCGTGGTGAACTGGACACTCGTCTACCTGGGTTTCGGCGGCATGGTGATCGGCCAGTTCATGGCCATGCTCGACATCCAGATCGTGGCGAGCTCGCTGACGCAGATCCAGGCCGGCATCGGCGCCACCAGCGACGAGATCAGCTGGGTGCAGACCATCTACCTGCTGGCTGAGGTGGTGATCATGCCGCTCACCGCCTACCTGACCAAGATGTGGGGCACGCGGCCCTTCTATGTGATCGCGTCCATCGCCTTCATCATCACCTCCGTCGCCACGGGCCTGTCGACCAACGTCGAGATGATGATCTTCACCCGGGCGCTGCAGGGGCTGGCGGCGGGCGCGATGATCCCGCCGATCTTCGCCACCGCCATGACCATCTTCCCGCCCGAGCGGCGGCTGACGGCGAACGTGCTGGTCAGCCTGATCGTGACGCTCGCGCCGACCATTGGCCCGACCCTGGGCGGCCACATCACCGAGGCGCTCTCCTGGCGCTGGCTGTTCTTCATCAATTTGCCGGTGGGCCTCCTGGTCGTGTTCCTCGTCAGCCGCTACGCCCGGTTCGACAAGGCCGATCCCAGCCTCGCCAAGGGCTTCGACTGGACGGGCCTGGTGCTGATGACCGTCTTCCTGCTCTCCATGCAGTATGTGCTGGAGGAGGGGGGCAAGAACGGCTGGTTCCAGAACGACACGATCCTGTGGCTGACCGTGCTGGCGGGGCTGACGGGTGCAGCCTTCATCCGGCGCCAGTTCACCTACCACCAGCCGATCGTCTCGCTGAAACCGTTCGGAGACCGCAACTTCGCCCTGGGCGTCCTGATGACCTTCGTGACCGGGGTCAGCCTGTTCGGGGGCACCTTCCTGTTGCCGGTCTTCCTGAGCCAGGTGCGCGGCTTCTCCTCGGCCGATGTCGGCACCACCATGCTGGTCTCCGGCCTGACCATGTTCCTGGGCGCGCCGATCGCCGGGCGGGTGGCCCGCTGGATGGACCCCAGGGCCGCGATGTTCTGCGGCTTCAGCGTGGGCGCCTGGGCCATCGGCCTCGGGGCCCGCGTCACCGACCAATGGGGTTTCTCGGAATTCCTGCTGCTGCAGGTGGCCCGCGGGCTCGGCACCATGGTGGCGATGATCGCCTCGCAGCAGATGAGCATCTCCACCCTGCCGGTCAGCCTGATGAAGGACGCCTCGGGGCTGGTCAGCCTGATCCGCAACGTGGCCGGCGCCATCGGCCTGGCCCTGCTGACCACCATCCTGGGCCACATGGGCGCGGTGCACTACGCCGACCTCACCGCGGCGGTCTCCACCGCCAACCCCGTCGGCCAGGACATGATGCAGGGCCTCACCGGCCTGATGGGCCAGAGCGGCATGGCCGATCCGGATGGCGGCGCGCGCAAGGCCTACAGCATGCTGCTGCACCACCAGGCCCTGGTCATGAGCTTCGGGGACGCCTTCTGGTTCCTGTCGCTGGGCTGCTGGGTCGCGGTCGTGCTGGCGCTCTTCGTGAGGCCCGGCAAGAAGGCGCCGCTCTATCAGGGAAGCGGTCACTGATGGCGCGCGTCGTCGGCCAGATCGACCTTTCCAAGAACGAGGCGATCCTCGAGGCCGCGGTGAATGTGCTGAGCGAGCGGGGCCTGGCCGCGCCCATGGAGGCGATTGCGCGGCGCGCCAACGTCTCGAAGCAGACCATCTACAACCACTACGGCTCGAAAGCCGAGCTGATCCGGGCGCTCGCACTGCGCCGCGTCGACGAGATGACCGCGTCCTTCGAAACGCCGGAAGGGCTGGACGATCCGGCCCAGGCGCTCGCCCAGTTCGCCCGCATGCTGCTGGGCGCGATCCTGCGGCCCGGCGGCGTCAACCTCTACCGAATGGCGATCCTGTCGTCGGTGGAGATGCCCGATGTGGCCAAGGCGATGTTCGAGGCCGGTCCCCGAGAGAGCCGGCGCAAGCTCGCGCAATATCTGGCGTTGGAAACCGAGGCCGGCCGCCTCGCCTGTCCCGATCCCCTGCAGGCGGCGGAGTTCTTCGCCGGCATGGTCATCGGCTCGCACCAGTCGACGGCCCTGCTGCGCATGCCGCCCGCCTTCACCGACGACGGCGTCGAAGCCGTCGCGCAGGAAGCCGTCACGCGGTTCCTGAAGGCCTACGCGCGCTAGGCTTCCTCGTCCTCGGTAAAGCCCATGATGTGGAAGCCGGCGTCGATGTGGATCAGCTCGCCGGTGGTCGATTTGCCGAGGTCGGAGAGCAGCCACAGCGCCGCGCCGGCCACGCCTTCCATCGACGTGTCTTCCTTCATCGCCGAGAGCGCCCGGCCCTTGCCCAGCATGGCGCGGCCGCCCGAGATGCCGGCCAGCGACAGCGTCTTCATGGCGCCTGGCGACAGCGCGTTCACCCGGATGCCCTTCGGCCCCAGGTCGCGGGCGGCGTAGCGCACGGCCGCTTCCAGCGCGGCCTTGGCGACGCCCATGGTGTTGTAGTTCGGGATCGCCCGCTCCGAGCCCATGTAGGTGAGGGTGATGATCGAGCCGCCGGTCTCCGGCATCAGCTCGGCCGCGCGGCGCGCGCAGTCCACGAAGCTGAAAGCCGAGATGTTCATGGCCCGCAGGAAGCCTTCGCGGGTGGTGTTCTCGATAAACGAGCCCTTGAGTTCGTCCTTATTGGCGAAGGCGATCGCGTGGACGAAGAAGTCGATCTGGCCGAAGGCGTCCTTCACCGTCGCGAAGGCCGCGTCCATCGAGGCGTCGTCGGTGACGTCCACCGCAGCCAGGACCTTGACCCCGATGCTCTCGGCCAGCGGCTCGACGCGCCGCTCCATGCCCGGCAGGTGCAGGAAGGCGATCTCCGCGCCCTGGGCTGCCAGCTGGCTGGCGATCCCCCAGGCGATCGACTGGTGGTTGGCCACCCCGGTGACGATCCCCCGCTTGCCCTTCATCAGGTCGCCCTTGGGCATCTGGTAGTCTTCGGCCACGTGATGGCTCCCTGGTCCTTGTTGCGGGGGTTTGTGGAGGCGGCTGTCGCGCGGCGCAAGATTTGAACCACGGAAAACACGGAAAGACACGGAAGGCGGGCGGTTCGCTGCCGGGCTTTTCCGTGTTTTCCGTGGCTATTCTTCCTTCCGCTTCGCGGTCACGGCGCGCCAGGCGGCCAGGACTTCGGCGGGATCGCCACCCAGCTTGAGGACGCGGGCTTCCCAGCGTTCGAGCGCGCCATCGTAGTAGTCGAAGATGCAGGGGACGCAGCCGCGCTGGCAGCAGGTCTGGGGGTCCGGTTCGTCCGGCGGCTTGGGGTAGTCCTGGTCGGGACGCGCCAGGGCTCAGACCTTGGCCATCACCAGGCAGCCGTTCGTGCCGCCGAAGCCGAAGCTGTTGGACATGACGGTCTCCAGCGGCTTGTCGGAGCGCTCGAGCAGGATCGGCAGGTCGGCGAAGGCCGGATCCAGGGTCTCGATATTGGCGCTCTTGGCCGCGAAGCCGTTGTTGAGCATGAGCAGGCTGTAGATCGCCTCCTGCGCGCCGGCCGCGCCAAGGCTGTGGCCGGTCAGCGACTTGGTCGACGAGATCAGCGGCGGCTTGTCGCCGAAGACGGCGCGCACCGCCTCCATTTCCTTGAGGTCGCCCACCGGCGTCGAGGTGCCGTGCGGGTTCAGGTAGTCGATGGTCCGCCCGCCGATGGTGGACATGGCGAGCTTCATGCACCGCGCCGCGCCCTCGCCGGAGGGCGCCACCATGTCGAAACCGTCGGAATTGGCCGCATAGCCCACGATCTCGCCATAGATCTTCGCGCCGCGGGCCTTGGCGTGCTCGTACTCTTCCAGCACCACCACCGCGCCGCCGCCGGCGATCACGAAGCCGTCGCGGTCCTTGTCGTAGGCGCGACTGGCCACCGACGGCCGGTCGTTGAAGTTGGAGCTCATGGCGCCCATCGCGTCGAACAGGACGGAGAGCGTCCAGTCGAGCTCCTCGCAACCGCCGGCGAAGACCACGTCCTGCTTGCCCATCGCGATCTGCTCGTAGCCGACGCCGATGCAGTGGGCCGAGGTGGCGCAGGCCGAGCTGATCGAGAAGTTGAGGCCGCGGATCTTGAACCAGGTGGCCAGCGTCGCCGACGGGCCCGAGCTCATCGCCTTGGGCACCGCGAAGGGGCCGACGCGCTTGGGGCCGCGGGTCTTCGCCGTCTCGGCGCTCTCGATGATGGCGCGGGTCGACGCGCCGCCGGAGCCCACGATCAGGCCGGTCTTCTCGTTGGAAACCTCGGACTCCTCGAGGCCGCTATCGGCGATCGCCTGTTCCATGGCGATGTGGGCGAAGCCGGTGCCCTGGGCCAGGAACCGGGCGGCGCGCCGGTCGACCATGGATTCCCAGTCGATCTGCGGCGGGGCGTGGACCTGGCAGCGGAAGCCGAGCTCGGCGTATTCCGGCGCGGCCACCACGCCGGATCTGGCCTCGCGCAGGGCGCTGAGGACCTCGTTCGTGTTGTTCCCGATGGACGAGACGATGCCCATCCCGGTGACGACGACGCGGCGCATGCTTCCTTCCGACTTAGCGATTCAGAGACGCTGAGAGGCCGACCCGGAGATCGGCTGCCGTATAGATAGGCTTGCCATCGGCTTCGAGAACCCCGTCGCCCACGCCCATGACCAGGCGGCGGTTGATGACCCGCTTCATTTCGACCTTGTAGGTGACCTTCTTGATGTCCGGGGTCACCTCGCCGCCGAACCTTACCTCGCCGCAGCCCAGCGCGCGCCCGCGGCCCTTGCCGCCGATCCAGCCCAGGTAGAAGCCGACCAGTTGCCAGAGCGCGTCGAGGCCCAGGCTTCCGGGCATGACCGGGTCGCCCAGGAAGTGGCAGCCGAAGAACCAGAGCTCCGGATTGATGTCGAACTCGGCCTCGATGTAGCCCTTGCCGTGGGCCCCGCCGGTGTCGTTGATCTGGGTGATGCGGTCGAACAGCAGCATCGGCGGCGCCGGCAGCTGGGCGTTGCCCGGGCCGTACATCTCGCCCCGCGCGCAGGTCATCAGCTCTTCGAAGCTGTAATGGTCCTTGGCCTTGGCGTCCGTCATCTGCCGTCCCGTCCTGATAAGGGGTCAGGCCCTAACACGAGCCGGATACGACGCTCAATCTACGATCACCGCGCCACAATGGGCGCAGGCCGGCATTGCGGCGCGTCGGAGGTGCCCCACAGCGCGCCTTCCCGGACCCAGCCGGACGCCGCGTCGAGGTGCACCTTGCACCAGCCCTTGTCGCAACGGTCCAGCGCCGCGGTGGCCTGGGAGCTCAGATAGGCCGCCGGCTTCGCGCCCGTCTTCGGCTTGCGGAACAGCTCCACGGCGGCGGCGCTGGTGTTGATCACCATCCGGCGGCCGTCGGTGGTGCGCTTGTGGATCCAGGCGGTCTGGCCCTGGGGATCGCAGACCCTGCGCCACTCGCTGGTCTCGGCGATCACCTGCAGCGGCAGGCCGCGCACCCGGTAGACCCAGAGCAGGCGGTGGTCGTCACCGGGGCCGGCGCGGGCGTTGACCCGGTCGAACTTCAGCGACAGGAACCGCGGCACCGGCATGCCGGACGGGGTCTGGCGCTCCGCCTGGGCGGCGCCCGCCAGGCCAAGCGCGGCCATAAGGCCCACCGCCGTGCTTTTCAGCATGCCGCGCAGGGACCCGATCATTTGCTGAGGCTCGCCTTGGCCGTGCATGGACGCTTTGCTACAGGTCTCTGCAAATACGCGCGCCGGCGAAGCGGCGCAGGAAACGCATCCTTCAAGCTGCCCATGGCCCCCCGCAAGCCGAAAGTCATCGTCACCCGCAAACTTCCCGATCCGGTGGAAACCCGGATGCGGGAGTTGTTCGACACCGAGCTCAATCTCACCGACGAGCCGCTGACCAAGGCGCAGCTCGCCGAGGCCATCGGCCGCTGCGACGTGCTGGCCCCCACCATCACCGACAAGCTCGACGCCAAGATGCTCGAAAAGGCCGGGCCCAGGCTGAAGCTGATCGCCAATTTCGGGGCGGGCGTCGATCACATCGACGTGGCCGCCGCCAACGCCCGCGGGATCACCGTCACCAACACCCCGGGCGTGCTCACCGACGACACCGCCGACCTGACCATGTCGCTGATCATGGCGGTCGCCCGCCGGATCGTCGAAGGCGCCAATGTCGCCCAGGCCGGCGATTTCCACGGCTGGGCGCCCACCTGGATGCTGGGCCGCCGGATCGCCGGCAAGCGGCTGGGGATCATCGGCATGGGCCGCATCGGCCAGGCGGTGGCCCGCCGCGCGCGGGCCTTCGGCATGCAGATCCACTACCACAACCGAAAGCCGGTCAGCCCGCGCATCGCCGAGGAGCTGGAGGCCACCTACTGGGAAAGCCTCGACCAGATGCTGGCCCGGATGGACATCATCTCGGTGCACTCGCCGCACACGCCGGCCACCTATCACCTGCTCTCGGCCCGGCGGCTGAAGCTGCTCTCGCCCCACGCCATCCTGATCAACACCGCCCGCGGCGAGATCATCGACGAGGGCGCGCTGGCCGACCTCCTGGAGGCCGGGGCCATCGGCGGCGCGGGCCTCGACGTCTTCGAGTTCGAGCCGAAGATCAATCCGAAGCTGCTGGGCCTGCCCAACGCGGTCCTGCTGCCCCACCTGGGCTCGGCCACCATCGAGGCGCGGGTCGACATGGGCGAGAAGGTGATCATCAACATCAAGACCTGGATGGACGGCCACAAGCCCCCCGACCGGGTCATTCCGTCGATGATGTAGTGCAAAAATCATCCCTCCTCTTCAGGGGAGGGACAGGCCGAGTAGCGGCCAGGGTGGGGGGAATCGCGTTCCAGCTCGAACGTGGCGGCTTGATCCATTCACCCCCACCCGTCCCGAGCTTCGCTCGGTCCACCCTCCCCTAAAGAGGAGGGATGGCTCCACAAACCGGGCACTCCGGGTCGGCGCCGACCTTCACCGTCCGCGTCTCCGCCGAGAGCGCGTCGTAGATCAGCAGGCGGCCGGTGAGCGGGGCGCCCGCGCCAACGATCAGCTTCACGGCTTCCACCGCCATCATCGAGCCCACGACGCCGGCGAGCGCGCCGACCACGCCCACGGCGACGCAGGTCTCGGCGTCGGGCGGGATCTCGGGAACCAGGCAGCGGTAGCAGGGCTTGCCGGCAAACACGCCCACCTGCCCCGTCCAGCGGCCGATGGCGCCGGAAACCAGCGGCTTGCCATGCCGCACACAGGCGGCGTTGACCTCGTAGCGCACCGCGAAACTGTCGGTGCCGTCCAGCACCACGTCGACGCCCTCCACCAGCTCGTCGGCGTTGGCGGCTTCGAAGGCGCCGTTGTAGCCGGCCACGAAGATGTGCGGGTTGAGGGCGGCCAGGCGGTCGGCGGCGGCCTCGGCCTTGGGCCGGCCCACGTCCTGCTCGTCATAGAGCACCTGGCGCTGCAGGTTGGAGAGGTCGACCTCGTCGGGGTCTACCAGGATGATCGTGCCGACGCCGGCGGCGGCCAGGTAGAGGGCGGCGGGCGAGCCCAGGCCGCCGGTCCCGACGATCAGCACGCTGGCGGCCTTCAGCTTCTGCTGGCCCGGCCCGCCCACCTCGCGCAGCACCAGGTGGCGGGCGTAGCGCTCGATCTCGACGTCGGTGAAGGCCATGACCCCATCTTGGCCGTCCGCGGCCGCGACGCAACCGGCAAGGCCGCGCTAGCCCCGCTCGCGGCGGGCTTCCCAGATCGCGTGCTGCAGGGCTTCGGCGAACTCGCCGCGCTCCTTGGGGCTCAGCGCGCGGGCGACCGCCACCTCGCGGCCGGAGAGCATCAGGTTCACCCCGACCGTGCGCTCCTCGTCCTTCTCGACGCTGACGCGGGTGAAGGCGGTGGGGCTTTCCCAGACCACCCGGCTGGAGGACGGCGTCTCGTGCGTGACGCGCACCTCGCGGGCGGTGACCTGCACCCGCTCCACCCGCTTGGCGGCGTTGAAGCTGGCGATGAAGGCGATCAGGAGGGCGATCACGTCGATAGCCAGGAAGATCGGCACCAGGGTCGCGCCCATCAGGACAAAGATGGCCGCCGAGCCGCAGTTGGCCAGCGTCACCACCGCGATCAGCACGATGAACCCCCGCTCGGAGAGCGAACGGTGGGGCGTGATCACGGCGTCCATGTAGGTCTGGCCGATCATGGCGGACCCGAAGATAGGCCCGGAAAGCGCCTTGGCGGAAGGGGCGGACGCCGCCATCTTCGCGAGCCATGGCCAAGCCCGCGAACGTCACGAAGAAGAAGCGCCTGCCGCCCGCCGAACAGGCGCGGATCGCGGAGATTTTCCGCCGGTTCGAGGAACAGGAAAGCGATCCGCGCACCGAGCTCGACTATGCGAGCCCCTTCACCCTGGTGGTCGCGGTCGCGCTGTCGGCCCAGGCCACCGACGTCTCGGTGAACAAGGCCACGGACAAGCTCTTCAAGGTCGCCGACACGCCGGCCAGGATGCTGGCGCTGGGCGAGGAGGGCCTGAAGCCGTTCATCGCCTCGATCGGCCTCTTCAACACCAAGGCCAGGAACGTCATCGCGCTCTCCCGCATCCTGGTGGAGCAATACGCAGGCGAGGTCCCGCTGAACCGCGAGGCGCTGATGGCGCTGCCCGGCGTGGGCCGGAAGACGGCGTCCGTGGTGCTGAACGAACTGCGGATCGAGCCGGCCATCGCCGTCGACACCCACGTCTTCCGGGTCTCGCACCGGCTGGGGCTTTCCACCGGCAAGACCCCGGACGCGGTCGAGGCCGAGCTGATGGCCGTCGTACCGGAGCCGCTGCTGACCCGCGCCCACCACTGGCTGATCCTGCACGGGCGCTACACCTGCGTGGCGCGGCGGCCCAAGTGCGAGGAATGCCCGGTGGCCGACCTCTGTCCGAGCCGGCATCTGTTCGTCGGCCGATGAGCCGGCGCCAGCCGCCCACGGCCTCGCTGGTCCTGTTCCTGGTGCAGCACTGAGGGCGCGGCCAGTCCGCAGACATCAGGGTCGCGTTGCCGGAAGGGCGGATTGTCTGTAAGTCCGCCCTTCCCTGCCGCCTGAAAGCCTTGCAATGCCGGACCTTTACGACGTCGCCGCCATCGGCAACGCCATCGTCGACGTGATCGCCCCGGCAACCGACGCCTGGCTGGTCGAGAACAGCCTCGACAAAGGTGCGATGATGCTGGTCGACTCGGCCCGCTCGGCCGAGCTCTACGGCAGGATGCAGGCGGCGGTCGAAGCCTCGGGCGGCTCGGCGGCCAACAGCATCGCAGGCCTCGCCAGCTTCGGCGGCAAGGGCGCCTTCATGGGCAAGGTCGCCAACGACAAGCTGGGCGAGGTGTTCGCCCACGACATGCGCGCCATCGGCGCGCGGTTTGAGAACGCCCCCCTGGTCGGCGGGCCCTCGACCGCGGTCTCGATGATCAACGTCACCCCGGACGCTCAGCGGACCATGTGCACCTTCCTGGGCGCCTCGGTGGAGTTCAGCGACGCCGACGTGGACAAGGACACCATCGAGGCGGCGAAGATCGTCTATCTCGAAGGCTACCTGTTCGACGCCGAGGCGGCGCGCCGCGCCTTCGCCAAGGCGGCCGGTCTGGCGCACGGCGCGGGCCGGATGATCGCGCTCACCCTCTCCGACGGCTTCGTGGTCGAACGCCATCGCGCCGGCCTGATGGGCTTCATCGAGACCCAGGTGGACCTCCTCTTCGCCAACGAGACCGAGATCTGCGCGCTCTTCGAAACCACCGATTTCGACGCGGCGATCCGCGCGCTGAGCCCGCACGTGAAGCTGGCGGCCGTGACCTGCGGCGCGGCGGGCTCAGTCATCCTTTCGCAAGGCGAGCGCCTTACGGTGAAGGCTGAACCCGTGGAGAAAGTCGTGGACACCACCGGCGCCGGCGACCAATACGCAGCCGGATTCATGTTCGGCCTTTCACGGGGACGGCCGCTGCAGCAATGCGGGCAGCTGGCTTCCCTGGCGGCGGCCGAGGTGATCTCGCACTACGGGCCGCGCCCGCAGGTCTCGCTGAAGGACCTGGCCGCGGCCAAGGGATACTGAAGATGAGCCGCACGGCGGAAGTCGTCCGCAACACCAAGGAGACCCAGATCCGCGTCGCGCTCGACGTGGACGGGCGCGGCGTCGGCAAGGTCTCCACCGGCATCGGTTTCTATGACCACATGCTGGACAGCTTCATCCGCTTCAGCGGGTGCGATGTGACGATCGAGACCACGGGCGACCTGCACATCGACATGCACCACACGGTGGAGGACACCGCGATCGTGCTGGGTCAGGCGTTCAAGCAGGCTCTGGAGGGCTTCAAGGGCATCCGTCGCTTCGGACACGCCTATGTGCCGATGGACGAGACCCTGACGCGCTGCGCCATCGACCTCTGCAACCGCCCCTACCTGATCCACAACGTGGCCTACAAGACGCCCAAGGTGGGCGACATGGACACCGAGCTCTTCAAGGAGTTCTTCCACGCGTTCGCCATGAACAGCGGCGCCTGCATGCACCTTGAGACCCTCTACGGCGTCAACTCGCACCACATCGCCGAGAGCGGGTTCAAGTCACTGGGCCTGGCGCTGCGGCACGCGATGGAGCTGGACCCGAAGACCCACGGGCTAGCGCTTTCCACCAAGGGCGTTCTGTAAGGATCCATCCATGCAGAAGGTCGCCCTGATCAACTACGGGTCGGGCAATCTCCGCTCGGCCGAAAAGGCTCTCATCCGCGCCGCGGACGGGAAGAGCGAGATCGTGACCACCGACGATCCCGATGTGATCGCGCATGCCGACCGCGTGGTGCTGCCGGGCGTGGGCGCGTTTGCCGCCTGCATGGCCGCCTTCGAGGCGCGCCCGGGGGTGTCCGAGGCCATGACCGAAGCCGTCCATGGCAAGGGCGCGCCGTTCCTCGGCATCTGCGTCGGCATGCAGCTCTTGGCCTCGCGCGGCCTGGAGTTCGGCGAGACGCCGGGACTCGGCTGGATCGCCGGCGACGTGAAGCGCCTGGAGACCGCCGATCCGGCGATCAAGATCCCGCACATGGGCTGGAACAGCCTCACCGGCGTCACCGATCAGCCGGTGCTGAACGGCGTGAGCGCGGGTCAACCCGTTTATTTCACCCACTCCTTCGCCTTTTTCCCGAAAGACGAACGCGACGTGGCGGCCTATGTGGACCATGGCGGGCGGTTCCCCGCCGCCGTCGCGCGCGGCAATGTCGCCGGCGTGCAGTTCCACCCTGAGAAGTCGCAGGCCACGGGCCTGGACCTTCTCGCGCGCTTCCTGGAGTGGCGACCGTGATCCTTTACCCGGCCATCGATTTGAAAGAGGGAAGTTGCGTGCGCGTGGTGCATGGCGACCTCGCCACCGCCACCGTGTTCAACACCTCGCCGGCCGCCCAGGCGCGCCTCTGGGCCGACGGCGGCTTCCACTGGATCCATGTGGTCGACCTGAACGGGGCGGTCTCCGGCAAGGCGGTGAACCACGCCGCGGTGGCGGAGATCCTGGGCGCAGTCTCCGTGCCCGTGCAGCTGGGCGGCGGCATCCGCTCCATGGCCGACATCGAGGGCTGGATAGACGCCGGCGTTTCCCGCGTGATCCTGGGCACCGTCGCCGTGCGCGAGCCGCAGATCGTCAAGGACGCCGCCAAGGCCTGGCCCGAGCAGATCGCCGTCAGCGTCGACGTGCGCAAGGGCAAGGTCGCCGTGCAGGGCTGGACGGAGGACAGCGATCTCGACGCCGTCACCGTCGCCAGGCGCTTCGAGGACGTGGGCGTCGGCGCCCTGATCATCACCGACATCGATCGCGACGGGACCACCATGGGCTTCGACGTCGAGGCGTTCGGCGCCATCGCCGACGCGGTGAACATCCCGGTGATCGCGGCCGGCGGCCTCGCCACCATCGACGACATCGTGCGCCTGAAAGCCTGGAAGGGCGCCAAGATCGCCGGCGCCGTGCTGGGCCGGGCGCTCTACAACGGCGCGATCACGCCCGACGAGGCGCTGAAGGTCGCCGCCTGATGCTGAAAGCCCCCTTATGCTGAAAGTGAGGGTCATCCCCTGCCTCGACGTCAAGGACGGCCGGGTCGTGAAGGGCGTGCAGTTCGTCAGCCTGCGCGACGCCGGCGATCCGGTGGAACAGGCCCGCGCCTATGACGCCGCCGGCGCCGACGAGCTGATGTTCCTCGACATCACCGCCAGCCACGAGAACCGCGGGACCATCCTCGACGTCGTGGCCCGCACGGCCGACGTCTGCTTCATGCCGCTGTCGGTGGGCGGCGGCATCCGTTCGGTGGAGGACGCGCGCCGCCTGCTACTGGCCGGGGCCGACAAGATCTCGATCATGACCGCCGCGGTCGCCGACCGCAGTGTGGTCAGCGCCTGCGCCGACGTCTTCGGCAGCCAGGCGGTGGTGGTCTCCGTGGACGCCAAGAAGACGGGCGATCGCTGGGAGGTCTTCACCCACGGCGGGCGCAACGCCACCGGCCTGGACGCCGTGGACTATGCCGCCGAGGTCGTGGCGCGCGGCGCAGGCGAGATCCTGCTCACGTCCATGGATCGCGACGGCGCCAAGATCGGCTATGACCTTGAGCTGCTGCGGGCGGTGAGCTCCGCGGTCTCGGTGCCGGTGATCGCCTCGGGCGGCGCGGGAACCACCCGGCACCTGGTGGAGGCGGTGGAGGCGGGCGCCGACGCGGTGCTGGCCGCCTCGATATTCCACTTCGGCGAGATCTCCATATCGCAGGCCAAGCACGCCATGGCCGCCGCCGGCATCCCTGTGCGCCTGACGGAGGCCGCCGCATGAGCCAGTTCGCCGACGTCCTGGCGCGTCTCGCCGCGACCATCGAAAGTCGCAAAGGCGGCGACGCTTCAGCCTCCTACACCGCCAGGCTGCTGGCCGACCCCTCTCTGGCCGCCAAGAAGCTCGGCGAGGAAGCCATCGAGGCGGTGATCGCCGCGACCCAGGGCGACAAGGCCGCCCTGGCCGCCGAAAGCGCCGACCTGATCTACCACTGGCTGGTGGTTCTCGCCGCAGCCGGCGTATCGCTGGACGAGGTCGCCGCAAAGCTGGAGGCCCGCGAGGGGACATCGGGGCTGGCCGAGAAGGCGGCGCGCCAACCCTGATTCCTCGCCAATTGGGGGAGCAACTTGCTCAGCCCCGCGCCTTCTTCTTCAGCGCCACATAGAGCGCGCCGGCGCCGCCGTGGTGGCGGGCGGCGTCGGAGATGCCCGCGACGATGTGGGCCAGCTGCGGGGCGGCGAGCCACTCGGGCGCCCGGCGCTTGAGGACGCCATCGCCCTGCACGCCCTTGCCGGTGATCACCAGCACCGCGCGGGTGCCGTCGTTCCAGGCGCGCTGCAGGAAACCCTCGAGCACCGCCTTCGCCCGTTCCTGGTCCAGGCCGTGCAGATCGAGGCGGCCGCCGATCTCCTCGCGCGCCTTGGCGATGCGATGGCGGCGGTTGGGCTCGATGCCCTCGAGCTCCTTGCGGGGCTTCGACTTCGGCGGCGGTTTGGCGAACGCGGTCACGGGCTTCGGCGGCGGCAGATGCGCTGGCGTCACCGGGGGCGCGGCGCCCGCTTCGGCCTTCGGGATCCGGCGGCCGGGCATCGGGTGGACCGTGGCGGCGACCATGCCCCAGATCTTGACCTCGTCCGGCCTCAGCGGCCGTTTCACGGCGCGAGGTCCTTCGGGACCAGCTTGAAGAGGCGCAAGGTATGGCGCACCCGGCCGGCCTCGGCGCCGGCGGCCTGGCCCAGGCCCAGGTAGAGGTCGGCGCGGACGTCGCCCTTGATGGCCCCGCCGGTGTCCAGCGCGGTGACCATCCGTCGGTAGGCCGGGAAGGCGCCCTTGAGGATCGGGGCCTCGGCGTCCACCCAGAAGAGCTCGCCCATGGCGTGGAAGGCCGGGTCGATTGCGATGGCGCGGCCGGGCGGCAGCGGGACATTGGCCGCGCCCACCGGCTGGCGGCCGTCGTCGAGGGCGAGGCTGAAGAAGGCGTAGCGCGGGTTGAGCCGCATGATCTCGTCGGCGTCGGGACCGCGGTGGTCGGCCAGCCAGGCGCGGATCGCCTCGCCCGAGGTGTTCTCCCGCGCCAGCAGGCCGCGGTCGCGCATGGCGTTGGCGACACCCACGAAGGGCCGGCCGTTGTTGGCGGCGTAGAGCGCCTTCAGGCGTTTTCCGTCCTCGAAGGTCAGCACCCCCGACCCCTGGATCTGCAGGAAGAACAGGTCCTCAGGCCGCATCCAGGCCAGCGCCCTGCCGGGGGGCGCGGCCTCGATCGCCGCGCGGTCAGGGTAGGGCTGCAGGTTGCCGTCGCCGGGATCGACCGCAGCGCCCGGCCGTCCGGCCTGGGCGGGATCGAAGAGGCCGGCGTCCACCGCCTTCAGGTCGGCGGGCTTTGGGCGGACCGGCGAGCTGAACTCCGCGTCGGGCGCCCGGCGGGCGGGATACTCCGGGGCGAAATAGGCGGTGAGCACGCCGTCGCCACTCGAGGGTTCGGCGCCGAAATTGGCCTCGAAGAATCGTTGCGCCGTTTCCCGGTCGAGCTGGCCGATGGCGCGGGCGTTGCGGCAGATCCTGGCCATGGCCGTATCCCGCGCGGCCCCGCAGGTCGCCTGGAAGGCGGTGAGCGCCGCGGCATGGTCCTCGGCTTCCCAGCCGCGCAGCGCGGTGAGCGGCAGCGTGCGCTCGACGGGCGCGGGCGGACGGGACTCAGGCGGGAAGGGGGAGGGCGGGCGGTGCGCCGCCGGCGGGCCGATCGGCGCGCGGGCCGGCTGGGCGGTGGCGCAGGCCGACAGCAGCAACGCGCCGAGCGCGGCGCAGACGACGCGCCCGTGCAAGAGACCTAGGCCTCCGCGGCGTCGACGTGGACGAGCATCCAGTTGGGGTCGCCGCTCTTCAGCGGACGCTCGAAGGTCCAGAGCTCGGCGGTGCGCCGGTCGTCGACGCCCTCGCCCTCCGGACCCTTGGTGCGGCTGCGGAACTCGGCCAGGAAGCGCACGGTGACGCGGGCGATGTCGGAGGCGGTGATCTCGGCCTTTTCCATGTCGGCGCGGGGCGGATGCAGGAATTCCACGGTCTCGGTGCGGCCTTCGGCCTCGCGCTGGGCGATCCCGGTGTCGAAGGCGGCCATGACGCTGGAGCCCAGCAGGTTGCGCAGCAGCGCCCGGTCGCCAGCGGCATAGGCCTTGACGATCATCTCGTAGGCGCTGCGGGCGCCGGCCAGGAAGCGGCCGACGTCGAAGGCCGGATCGCGGGCCTTCACGGCGGCGAGGCCGGAGAGCGCGACGCCATCGGCCTCCTCGGCGGCCAGGCCCGTGGTGTCGGCCGCGCGGATCGGCGTCGGCGCGGCCTTTTCGGTGGCCGGCTGGTCCTCAGGCTGGCGGCCCACGCGCCGGCCCAGCACCGAGTAGAGCTGGTACAGCACGATGGCCGCGAGGCCTGCAAAGATGATCAGTTCGAGGACTTGCAACTTCCGCCCTTGGATATCGTCTGGTTCTTACGAACCTATATATAGGCCACCGCAACGCCCCCGTCAGGGGCGGCGTTGCATCACCTCAGGCCGCATGTTAGCCCGGCCGACCGACAGACGCGAACCTCTCGCGTGCTCACCACGGATTTTAGTCGACCTATGACCGATATCGACGCCGGAAATGGCGCTGCCAGCGCCGCCCCGCAGGACGGCCAGGTGGAGGGTCCGGGGATCCGCATCCTCGCCCAGTTCGTTCGCGACCTGTCGTTCGAGAACCCCCGCGTCCCCGAGACCCTGCGCGGCGGCGTCGCCCAGCCGCAGATCGACCTCGGCATCGAGATGAACGCCCGCGCCCGCGAGGACGGCTATTACGAAGTCGACCTGAAGCTCTCGGCCAAGGCCGTGCGCGACGACGGCCCGGTGTTCGTGGTCGAGCTGCTCTACGGCGGCGTCTTCCAGATCACCGGTGTCGAGACCGAGGACATGGAGCCGGTGCTGCTGATCGAGTGCCCGCGCTACCTGTTCCCGTTCGCCCGCCGGATCATCGCCGACGTCACCTCGGAAGGCGGCTATCCGCCCTTCCTGCTCGACCCCATCGACTTCGCCGGCGTCTACGCCGCCCGCAAGGCCGAAGCCGCGGGCCAGGTGGTCGGGAACGCCTGAGATCAGATGCTCCCCTCAGGGGGAGCTGTCAGCAAAGCTGACTGAGGGGGTTGGAGCCCACCCGTCCATCCACTGCGGGTGGAACCCCCTCCGTCTCGTCGCTACGCGCCGATCCACCTCCCCCTCGATCGCGCTCCGCGCTGGGGGAGGATCTACAGCCCGTGCTTCTTCCAGAGCTCGTCCGACTTGAGGACGTCGCGGATGAAGCTGGCGTGGGTTTCGCGCTCGGCTTCGGTGGAGCGGAAGGCCAGGGGCCGGGGCCGTTCGCCGTAGGCGGCGCGGCTGGCCACCACCGCGGCGTTGACCATGGCCTGGGTCTGCAGCTCCAGACGCCGTTCGCGGCCGCCCTTCAGCTCCAGATAGACCGCCGCCAGCAGCTTGGCGTCGATCAGCGCGCCGTGCTTCTCGCGCTCGGAGAGCGAGATCTTGAAGCGTTTGCACAGGGCGTCGAGGGAGTTGTGCATGCCGGGGAAGCGCACGCGGGCCAGCGCCAGGGTGTCGATCCAGCGGCTCTCGTGCAGGCGCTCGCGGTTGATCACCCCAAGCTCATGATTGACGAAGGCGCGGTCGAAGCCGGCGTTGTGGGCGATGATCGGGGCGTCGGCGACGAAGTCCAGGAAGGCGTCGACCACGTCGGGGTGCTCAAAGCGCGGCTTGCCGGTCAGGAAGGCGGACGACAGGCCATGCACCCGCTCGGCGTCCGGCGGCATGTCGCGGCAGGGGTCGATGTAGACGTGGAAGCTCCGCCCCGTCGGGATGAAGTCCTCGATCTCCAGGCAGGCGATTTCCACCAGCCGGTGGCCGGCGGCAGGTTCGAAGCCGGTGGTCTCGGTGTCGAGGACGATCTCGCGCGCCATCCCCGTTAATGGCCTGCTTCGGCCCCCGATTTCAACCGCGCGCGGCGTCGCGGGCGGATTTGAACTGTGGACTGCGCACGGCGGCGATGATCCCGGCGACCTGCTGGCGGGCCGGCTCGAGGCCCTGCGAGGTGTCGACCA
>Ga0307517_10005787_pt1 | contig 18486 bp, 11 predicted proteins | sample 23_EM_MG_FD_194515 | JGI IMG/M metagenome (GOLD analysis project Ga0307517, IMG submission 194515) | Populus trichocarpa ectomycorrhiza microbial communities from riparian zone in the Pacific Northwest, United States - 23_EM | ecosystem: Host-associated > Plants > Roots > Unclassified | place... | reverse complement strand
TTTTTGTTAATTTTTAGTTTAAGGGTCCAAAAACTAAAGAAAATAATGTTGGGTTAGGAAAGATTGTATGAATATCATGCTAGGTTTTATGAGAATGGTAAATCTTGCTACATCATATTTCAAAGACGCTTCACAATTTTAATAGTGAAGCAGATTGGAAAGTCAGTTTTTTTAGTGTTTGAAGGTTATTTCATGCTATATTGCAACTTAGAACAAAAAAAACTTTGAATGTGAGAAAATAATATCTAGACTATAATACACTATAAGAAATTTTTTGATATTGTAATTAAACTTGGTATAACATGTTAAACTTAGAAGTTCATCTAACTTTTTACTTACTCAAGTTTTAAATTAAATTATATGAGAGTTGTTTTAATATGACCTTATCGATTTGACAAGTCCAAAAAAAATTAAGAACAAAAATATATCTAGTTTACCCTAGTCAACTAGCAAAACTCGGGACCTGATTATGGATTATACTGAATTGAATTATTATTATTATTATAAGATAAGAAATATAAAAATTAATTTACTCAATCAACACAATGCTAAAATATAAAATTCAATTAAAAAAACAAAAAGGTAAATCATTGAATAATGGAATTTAAAAAAAAACAAAAAGATAAAAAGATAACAAAAAATAATTAAAAAAAAAAGATACAACGGGCCAAAAAAAAAAAACTCAGACCTACGAGTCTTATTAGCCCTTAATGATTGGACCCTTTACAAAACAATCCAAGCACTTGGGCCAAGACAAAGCCTAGCACTTGAACCATTAATTTTTTTCTTTGTTAAGGGGTAGACAACATATTGTCTACCTCTTATTTTGTTTTTTTTTTTAAATAACAGACAACATGTCATTGGATGTTATCTACTGGGTTGTAATCCTGATTCAGACCACCACTTTGGTGGCCAAATAAACAGGGAAAAAGGTTTTTTGGGTTGAAAATTTTCAACGAATTTTCATTTAAAAATATCATAAATACCTCCTCAAATCATCGAATAACCCCAAAATCAACCAAAAAATAAAAATTAACCAAATAAAAATTCTCTAAACCAAACCCGATCTTTTTTTTGTAGAAATGTTTTAAAAAAACAATCACCACTATCAAACTTTTCTCGTCAAATAAAATCCGTTGACATCAAGAACGATGAATTTTTTCATGGAAAAGTGGCTCAGCCGATGATTTTCTCTCTTTTCTTTCAAAGTTATGGATCAAAAAATAAACTTTTAAACGAAAATAAAATTTATCATAAATTTAGTGTGTGACATGTAATTTCTTTGTATTTTACATTCAAGACCTCTTTCTTTTGATGTTGTTTTGTTAATTAATTAATTACTTAATACATTTAATCCTTGTGTGGATAAAATTAAGCCCTTATATTTTCATATTTGTTTGTATCTAGTCCTATTGGATTTTCATTACAATTTTATTGTTTTTTTTCTTAATCCATCTCTAATCAATGTTCTCCAGCTCACCTACAGCAGATAAAATTAAAAACGCATTGCAAAGTTATTTTTTTGTAATTTCAAGATAAATAACGGTTGTCAACCTGGATGAAGGGAATGAAAGTAGAAGGACTAACTTACAAAATAGTTTGAAATACAGTGACTAAATTATAATTAAATATTTAATTTAAGTATGCATTATACACACTTCAGAAGATTTCATGGCCCAAGCAAGCACGCAGTGAGCCCGGCTCCTATGTTTCAAAATTCAAAAAATGGAAAGGAGCAACGGTCACCTTTCTTCATAACTCTCTCTGAGCCAAGGCAAATCATCCATCAAACAATGAATCCTATGTTTTCTTACCTTTGAAGTGCCAAATCAACGTTAATATTTACAACCCAAACAACTCTCCCTTTCCCTTTTCTCCTCTCTCTCTCTCTCTCTATCTCCCTAGAACAAAAGGATTGTAAAGCACTTACCTTTTTTTCCCTGTCATTCTAATTCAAAGCACATCAATTGATTGCACATTCAAAACTGTGCCTTTTTCTTTTGAACCCTTTTAAAGAATTCAATTCAGTTTCCATGGAAGATAGTAATAGTACTAATGAGCAACCTCCTCATTGGCATGACCCCCTTCTCCTGACTGATGTACACCACCAACAACAACATAATACCAGCCCACTCTCTTGCTCTTCAAGTAAGATCACTTCACCTTCTCTAGTACCCAATTTTTCTTTCTTGGTTTTGTAGATATTTTTTGGGTTTTTAAACTTTTGTTTCTCTCTTTTGTCTTGTTTAGAGACTGGACTCATTTCTTCGAAGTCTCAAACTTTGGCCATGGTAGATTCAGATTCAAATGAAGGTAATGCGTGGTCTTTTTTCCCTAATTTAAAGCAAACCCATTAATTTTGTTGATTTAAATTTTGTTGGGAACACTCTGTTATCTCTTAAAGGTATGATTAACTCTCTTTTTTTTACTTTCTTGTTGTAGATATGTGTTGGCAAGAAAGCCAAAGCGTAGAATCAGTTACTATGAAAAAACTGATAGACCGAGTTGAGAATGATGCGATTGATGGTAAAAAAATCTCTTCTTTTGACAATTTTGATCAAGAATTGGATGTCAAGATCGAACTTTTTATTGGGGTTATCAAGATTTAAGAATTTGATTGAATTTTGTGTTATTTTTTCAGGTAGGTCCATGTTAGGGTTTTCATTAACATCTCCTGATCTGGTCATTTGTGCTGGTTCACCTGATATATCCAGAACTGGATATGGAGATTCTCCTGAATTATTGGATGGCAACAAGTGTTCAATTGAGCTTTCTTTGGAGAATGGTATTGATGGGTCTGATATGAAAGACTCTATTAAGACTCCATGTGTAAAGTTTTCTTCTGTGTTTCAAACATTCAACAAAGAGTTGTCTCCTGAATCTTCGTTTGAGCTCCTTCCACAGCAAGAAAAAGAAGAGAAATTGGTGAAAGATTTTGTTCCTGGTGTGTGCATTAATGCAGGATGCACTGATAGGGCTGTGGTTTTTGGGGGTGTTGAGTTTTTAGGGGATGATTGTTTTCTGGGTGGTGATACTGTAAGGACTGATGCTACAATTGGGGATGGACAGGATGGGGGTCTTTCTCTTTACCAAACGGCACGGTATGGTAACTTCTCGTATTGTTTTCGGGCGCTGGAGCCTGGGAATTATGATGTGAGTCTGCACCTTGCAGAAATTGTATTCACTGATGGCCCTCCTGGGCTAAGAGTATTTGATGTTTTTGTACAAGAGAAGAAGGTGAGAATTCATGAAACCAAAACAAATAGGAGTTTCAATGGAGGTTGCTAATGCCATCATCTTATTGTGTATGATTGATTGTTTTTGTAGGTTATGTCATGCCTCGACATATATGCACAAGTAGGCGCAAATAAACCTCTGGTTGTATCTGGCCTTAAAGCTTTCGTAGAGGGTGATGAGGGCTTATTGATTAGATTTGAAGGAGTGATGGGAAAACCGATTGTATGTGGCATTTCTGTTACAAAAGATTTTTCTGCTAGTAAGTTCAGTTTTCAATCTTCTTTTGGTTTCTGAACTTTCGTTTTTGGTTCATGTTTCAAGATAGAAATTTAGTTAAGCTTTCTAAAACTTCTTATTTCAGATATTGCAGAAGCTAGATTACTAAAACCTATAGGAATGTCTCAAGTAGCGGAGTGCGATTCGCCCAAAGTAATACCTCTTAATCCTTTTAGATTCTAATTTAGTTTGTGAGAAACATCAGATTATTGCCTCTAAAATGATGGTTAAACTGCAGGATAATGGTCACCTTGAGGTGGAAGGGGATTATCAGAAGCTACTGAGAGATCACGAGTTTCAGAGAAGGGAATTAACAGAGATGAGGAGGGCAATGGATGAACTTAAGAGGGAAAACCGACTTAAGAGCAGGGAATGCCAAGATGCTCTGAAGTCATTACAGGAGCTCCAAAATGAGCTCATGCGCAAGTCGATGCATGTTGGGTCCTTGGGTATGGAAATCTAATGTTGTCTGTAGTAATCACATTGACTGTCCATAAATGTTGATTGTGCTGATGGTTGGTTGTATGCAGCCTTTGCCATTGAGGGACAAGTGAAAGAGAAGGGTAGGTGGTTCACATCATTGAGAGACTTGACAAGAAAACTGAAGGTACTTTATGAGTTTTTGACATCTGTCTCATGGAATATCTGGTAATATGTTGCTTTATTTTAAAAAGGTTTCATTTAACAGATTATGAAAATGGAGCACATCAAGCTATCAGAGGAGGCACTGGCATACAAGAATTGCGTTGTAGATATGGACGAGATAAGGTCTACTATTCTGTCCAAAAGTAGGTCAATGTACTGTTTATATGACCAACTCAGCTATCTTTCTTCTGCACTTTTTATTCACTTATTTTGTTCTGACAGTGAAGCAGCAAGTAGATTTGCATGAGGATCTAAAGATTAAATTTGTTGAAGGAGCAAAGGAGAGAAAGGAACTGTACAATAAGGTTCTAGAGTTGAAAGGTAAATTTATTTTTGCTTAGATAACTGGAGTTCTATATGTTAGGAATTTAAAGATGGTATACTGAATTCTGAATCTTTCTTGCAGGAAACATTAGGGTGTTTTGCCGGTGTCGGCCTCTAAAATCCGAAGAAGTGGCAGCCGGAGCTTTAATGACTATTGATTTTGAATCTGCTAAAGATGGTGAGCTAACTGTTATGTCAAATGGACTTCCAAAAAAGACCTTCAAGTTTGATGCTGTTTTTGGCCCCCAAGCAAACCAAGGTAATCACCTCGTGTGTGAAGTGCATTTTGGATCTTGGAGTTATCCACTCTGTTCCTTTCAATAATAAACCATTGCTTTTGCTTGTTTTCTCAGCTGATGTTTTTGAAGACACTGCTCCATTTGCAAGCTCGGTCTTGGATGGGTACAACGTCTGTATTTTTGCTTATGGACAGACGGGGACTGGAAAAACTTTTACAATGGAGGGTACAGAAGAAGATCGTGGAGTAAATTTTAGGACTCTTGAGCAAGTTTTTCATATGATTAAGGAGAGAGAGAAGCTATTTCGATATGATGTATCTGTAAGCGTTCTTGAAGTTTATAACGAGCAAATAAAAGATTTGCTGGTGTCAGACTCTCAGCCAGGAGTGGCTGCGAAGAGGTAGTATGAATTCCTTGTATTTTCTCTCCATTTTCATCTTATGTTTTCTACGATCTTTATACTTAGTGAATGGTTCTTTTCACGATCACCATTATATTCTGATAATGAATCTTACACAGTTAAGAACATCAAAATTGTATAAAGGGTAAAATCCACGAGTAATCATTTCAATTTCCTTGTTGCTGTTTACTTGCAAAACCTGTTGTGGACTTGATTGGCAGTGTCTATTCAGCATGACTTAAACACACTCAATCCTTTTCAATGTTGAAATCTCGAATGATATTCCATCTTAACTTCTATATGCTTCCAAAACATGAATCCATGGAATACAAAATATGAAATGTTCACAATCAGTTCTTTGTTTTGTATGATAAACTTCTATACACTTTTTTTTTTTCATTATTAGCCTGAGATTTCCTTTCACTCGTTTAAGATCCCAATATGAGATTATTTGTGATATATCTCATCAGCAGTAAGAAATAGAGCTGTATTCTAGTTTTTAACCAATCTACTATATGTCCTCTATCCTCACTTTTATGATCTTTGAGTCAGTTTAACCGAAGCATTGGAGTCTTGGCTTCTTCAACTTATTACTATATATGTTCATTATTATATGAAATGCAGGCTAGAAATAAGACAAGCTGGTGATGGGCTACATCATGTCCCTGGGCTGGTTGAGGCAAAGGTACACAACATGAGTGAGGTTTGGCAAGTACTAAGAACTGGTAGTAATGCAAGGGCAGTTGGCTCTACCAATGCTAATGAGCACAGCAGCCGATCTCACTGGTCCGTTTCTCTATGCTCCATTTGAGTTTTTATCTATATTCAATAATTGCATAATGTGTTTGAAACGGGAGTAAAGGCTAACGAATGGCTTGTTCTTGATCCAGCATACACTGTGTTATGGTGAAGGGAGAGAATTTATTGAACGGGGAATGCACAAAGAGCAAGTTATGGTTGGTTGACCTAGCAGGAAGTGAGAGGATAGCGAAGACAGAAGTGCAAGGAGAGCGGTTGAAGGAAACTCAAAATATTAATAAATCCTTATCTGCACTCGGTGATGTCATATCTGCTCTCGCTACTAAAAGCCCTCACATCCCATTCAGGTTATAAAAAAATTTAACCAGTCTTTGATTTGTTATTTTTCTACGTGCAAACTAACAACCCAATATGCATACCTTCAGTGTAAATGTTAATAACATGTTTGCTTGCTGTCCAGAAATTCAAAGCTCACGCACCTTCTTCAAGACTCCCTAGGTATTTTCTACCTGATTGGGTTGATTTACATGAGTTATGCAGGTATAAAATGAGTAAAACTAATATCTGGATCCATATTTTTTAGGAGGAGATTCAAAGACACTCATGTTTCTACAGATCAGCCCTAATGAGAATGACCTAGGTGAGACTCTATGCTCGCTCAATTTTGCAAGCAGAGTTAGAGGGATAGAGTTGGGGCCTGCAAAGAGACAGATGGACAATGCTGAACTTCTGAGATACAGGCAGATGGTATAGTGATAACTTATACTTTAAATGCCCTGTTCTTTATTTAGCCTTAATCTATGGTTATCACCTTTCTATTAAGTCTGTCTGACTGTTCCTATATGTCCATGGAAATGGGCTCTCCTGTCTGTTAAGGCTGAGAAATCAAAGCAAGATTTGAAAAGCAAAGATGTGCAAATAAAGAAGTTGGAGGATACAATCAATGGACTGGACTTGAAGACAAAAGAAAAGGACTTTAAATATAAGATCTTGCAAGATAAGGTAGTATATAAGTTGTCAGAAACCATTGCAACTTCACTTATAAATCAGCTCACCAATTTTTTCATTTTTCATTATGCTGGAAGATGGATCTTTAGTTTCCCTTTTCTTTCGTTGATTTTGCAGGTAAAGGAGCTTGAGGCACAGCTCCTAGTTGAAAGGAAGCTGGCACGCCAGCATGTGGACACAAAGATTGCCGAGCAACAGCAGCAACAGCAAACGAAACAGCAGCAAGATGAGCAAATTATTGCACCGCCTAGGCCGCCGCTTGCAAATCGAATATTAGGGAGTAACAAGAATTTTGATGAACCTGTGAATGGTGCGTTGAACAAAGAACAGATAAATCTGACTCTGCCACCAATGGGGAACACCAGCTACAAATCCACAATCCCCCTTCCCTCCACAGAGGGGGTTGTCAAGTTGACTGACTCTACTGAAAAAGAAAACAACCCTGCCATGGCTGATCAACCACGATTGCTGAAGAGGACTGGCAGAGCCTCAATTTGTACAACAGCAAGACACGTCCTAGCAGCCCCAGCTCCAAGGCGGAACTCAATGATTCCACTCCCAAGTGTACCGAGTATACCAAGTTCATTTCCATTATGTCAAGTGGATATGAAAGAAGATTCGGAAGGGTCTGAAACAAACTGTTTGCCTGAGCAGACACAATGCGACAGCCCTAAAGAAATCAGATATGGCTCCAAGCGGATAAGCACCATGTTGAAACGAAGCCTTCAAAAGAAAGTTAACATGAAGTCCCCACTGCAGCAACATATGAGAAGAGGTGGTATAAATGTCGGGATGGAGAAGGTTAGAGTCTCTATTGGAAGTCGAGGCAGGACCGCACATCGGGTATTGCTAGGAAATGGTAGAAGAACAGGAATGAGGGAAACTCAGCAGAAGCAGATGCTAGGAGAAAAGGAAAGGAGGTGGAATAGTGGAACAGTGGCAAGAACTCCAGTCTAATTGATACATTTCTCACTGATATCTGACATTCCATCTGCTTCCTTCCTTCTTGTATAATAGAAGGGTGAGAAAGGACTATGGTGTGTATTTTTTTATTATGCTAATCATCTGTTTGAATCTTGTAATTGTATAATCGTCACATTTGCGAAGCCTTGGCAGATGCGTTCACATCTGTATCAGAGCCTCGTGGAAACATGAAATGGCGTTTTCTTGTGGAAGAATCACCGATGCAAGGGGAATACTTGCAATCTCTTCATGCCAAACAGAAATTAGAGGAGCACACTGTAGCATGTTTATGAACCAGTAGAATTGGTAATAATCCACTCACTCTATCAAAACAACTTGAACTAGGGATATGATGCTCTACACCACCATGAGATTATCCGTTGAATGGTTCGTGCAGTCATCTCAACGAAATCGTGTCTTAAGATGCCTCTTTTAGTTAAACAGCAACAAGTAATTGTTACACTAACAATTATTGTGAGGTACAGATAAATAGAAGAGGGAACTAATTGCAGAGACGATTATACCACGATTTTTTTTTTCTTAGGGGGTGGATTTTTTTAACCAGACAGTAATTGGTATAGGATACAAGAAAACTCAACGATGACGAAAAACATGAATCACATGAAGTGAGAAACAAAAATTGCATCAATACGTGTCGTATACTTGTTTTCTTTGTTTAAAAAGGGGAGCATGAATATAACCAGCAACAACAGGCCCAATCAGGCAAATGTTGAGTACCACATTTAAGTGTTCAAAACTATGCCTACTCCAGACTATTTTATACCAACATTTGCGTGGGACTTGTGTTCTCGGGAAGACTGTGTTTCTGCAAAACCCCTGACCTATTGCTCTTAAGCGATACTGGTATGTATGACTGTAAAGCAGCCTTCAAACTTTTTACAGCAGTGTCTAACAATGACTTGCTATGCTGATGATTTCCCTAACCTGCAAACATCGTTTCGGCGTATGTTTTACCAGCTTCACTCATTGGTACCATGAATCTTAAACAATTTAGTAGGATAAACAATTAATTACCAAAGCCGAAACAGAGACTCCCCTGCTCTCTGTCATGTACTAGCATACTTGGTTTCAGAAGGATCTGATATCTGTCTCTCCATGGTCTTCTCAATTGAAGGTCCCTGTTCACAAACGTATTTTATAGATTCTGAGAGTCGATTGAGCAAATTTACCAGAGCAATCACTTCATTTCGTTGTAGTTGGAGCTGCAATGACAGCAGTTCAAGCATATATTAGACAGAGCTAACATTTGGATTTACCAATTCCATTCAGTGACCAGTCCTTTTGGAGAATTTAATGATATGCAAAACATATGAAATCCAGAACATTCAAAAACTCACAGATTCGCTTGGCTGATTTTGACCATCAACAGAAAAGAGGATCTTCAATGCAGTACCAAGGCCAAGAACCTGAAGTTTCCCCCAGAGTCTACACTTCTCACAGCCAACACAGTCCATCAATGCACTGCAATATGTTTATATGATAATAAGGCATACAAAATAATAAAAAAAAAAAAGTGGTATGATCAATTAGCTAGTTAAGAAAATTCAAAAAATTTATGAGAAAAAATCAACTTTCAGAATCACATTTTACTGTCCTTTAAAATTGCTAGAATTGAATATCAGGACCTAAAGAAATCGCATGAAGAAAATCAATTTCTCTTTATAAGAGGAGCCTTCCATTCAAGACAAAACATTAGTTGAGTCTTAAAAAGAGGACCTAATATTTCTGAATTGCTTTTGAATTTGCTGCTTCAGTTCAGGTCCACTTTGACCTTGCCATAACTTAGCTTCATCAAATGGAAGAGGACAAGCAGCTTGGAGTTTGGGGTTGTGAAGTAACTGCCTCACTAAAGACTGTGTCTCTAGGTCCTCTGTATGGTTACCAGTGTCATACTCAGCCTGCTCCAGGTAATCTGCTGCCTATAACAAATTTTGAATAAAATAGCACCAACAAACTCCAATATCAATGTCTGAAATTATCTACCAGACATGTATTACAGTACTCACTTTAGTCACGGCACGCAAAACAAAGAGGAATGTGAAGTACAAGTTTCTGACACGATCAGGATATCTGAGAACACGATCATACATCAATTCCGGGTTCTGACCCCACTGAAAATGTACATAAACAACATCAGTGTCCAATAAAATTAATATAGTTGGGTTTGTCTTCATTGAGTTCATTTCATTTTTGTTAAAAATTTCCCTGCATTACTTATCTAGTTATTCTAAATTACATAGACAGAATAAAACTTCAGGAAATGATGCAATTTAGGTAACTCTAGATGACTGTATAATGTACAAGGTTCTATCAGAAAGGACCTTCAAGAACAAAAAAGACATATAGTATAAAAGAGAGATGCAGTGTGGCCAATGCCTAAAATTTCGTAAGTTATTATGTTGAGAACATTCAAAACAGGAATTACGGCGGTGTTGATAGGACAAGGCAGAAAGAAAACCTTATTGGTGCTCTCATCAAGAAGATAGTCAACAGCTATATGGATTGAAATGGAAGAGTGGAGGCCAGATATTAATTTGTATAATACTTTTTTCTCCTGGCACATCTCTCCCGATGGATCTGCAGGAAGTTAAATGGATTGTAGCAATGAAAAGAAATCAAAATTAAGAATTAGAAGCTTTGAAGAAACATGGACATTCATAGAGATTCACCACACACCACAGGAAATACATGGTGACTTTCAAATTCGAGAGAAACAGCAGAAAATAAAATATCTAAGAAAAAGTGATGAATATAATCCTGTTTTTTTTCCTTTCACCTCAAGCAAGAGTTTCATGAAAGACAAGTCTGAGTTCTACATGATTGACTAGTTCAATAAAATATCTTCAACCAATATTTTGAACTCAAAAGGGAACAGAATTCAATTTCAACTATGCAAGTAAATGCAACAGATTAACCAATTATCTCAGTCAGCAAAATTCAATTGCCTGCTCTGCTAATTTCAAAGACATTTTATTATATTGATCATCTTGCACCCCATGGCAATTCCAGCAGTCAATGCATCCGCAGAGAAATTAAAAAATCAGCTTACATTTTGGGCAATTCTCTGAGTAAACAGCATCCCATATTCTTCTAGCTGATGGACCAACATAACCAGTGTAGCGTTCCGGATTCAATAAGAGATTCACATATGTCATCTCATCTACAAAGATACTTCAATAGTAAGTCTATGCAATGTTCTTTTAAGAAATAACCCCCTCACTAAAGGGAAGATAATACTTGTAACAGCAATTTGAGGTGATACTAAAATTCAGGGTTCTATAATTTCTATTGGAAACATGATAGTTCAATAATCAGTTGCAGTCTCACCAAGTTATGACTAAATGGAAGCTAACTGTATTCATGGTCTTATTAATCAAAAGTGATGCCTAAGTTATCATGTACTTTCCAATTTGTAAATACTATATCTCCTTCCATACAGTAGAAAGCTGGATACTACATGATCTTCAAGATTCAAAACCAAGAAAATTATGCAGTCTGCATTCACCAAAAAGTCAGCAGTTACCATTATCAGTCTCGTCATCATTTGTCCATGGATTATCTGTCTCTATCCATCCTTTAAAAGCTCTTCTGTCTAATGTGCGATCAACAGCAGCCTGTGGATTTCCCTCTTGACACGCCACATCATCTGCTGGAAGACCATAGAGGAATGGCTTCTTAAGAGGTTCTGGGAACTCGTTTTCTGGGCATTCACAAACACTGCAATCACGCAAGCGGCACATACCATCATCGGGCCAGAAAGGGCAGTCGCACCACAATTTAACCTCCCATAAGGAAAATGCATCTCATGTCAAAAAGGAAAATAAAAGAATCACAGTAGTCAACTATTACAGGTGCTCAGATTTACAGCACAATGGGAAATTGAACAAAATGATGTTTATGTTTTGTTGAATATTTATTCTGGACACAAATACGATAATCACTCTTAACCCATGTCTTCCCCGATATTGAAATGGTTCCCAAGATGTCACATTGAAAAAAAAAAATTTAGAAACAGCCACTTCAGCACATAAAAGGAGCCAATTCAATGAACAAGTGCCACATGAAGTCCATTTTGTAAGCCTTTACATGAACCTATTGTTTCCACTACAGCAAAATTTAGAGCAAAAAAGGTTCTCCCAAAACGAATGTGAGGCTAACACCAGCATCCAAACAGACTAATTTTCCTATTGCATTGATACTTGACCACCATAACTAAGAATTATTTGCTCAGGTCTGGTTAAAATTGCAGCAAAAGCCATAATCTTCATCATTTCTTTACCATGTGCAAAAATATTTCACCAAGAAACACTCACTATCACAATAAAACTAAAAGTACATGACCCCAAAATAACACAAAAACAGAAAATCCTTACCTTAAAATACCGAAAAAACGGTGTTGTAACAAGCTCTTGAAGCAAAGGATGCAACACCTCTCCATTTACACTATCTACACTCTCATAATCACAACAACAATCCTCAATCACTCCCTTATATTTCCCTGAATCCTGCGCACAAAACCAAAAACAAATAACCAAATGATTGCCAAATCACAAACAATTAACATCCAAAACTAGAAAGAATGAATTGTACCTGAGAAGAAGGGCATTGACATGACTTGTTATTGCTGTTAATCAAAGAACCGATCTTTGAAGCGGTCATTGGAGAAATAGTAACAGCTACAACAACTGCCAGAGCAACTGCCACTAATGCCCCGATCAACCCCCATGAACTCCATCTCTTTCTCTCCTTCTTGCTTTCTTGTTTGGGCTTAAAGCTCTCGTTTTTCTTCACCATTTAAAAATCTAAGACAGACCCAGGTCCTGTTTCGGTTAAACCCTACAAACCCAGATTTTTGTTTTTCAGTATTTAAAATAAAAGGCGTTACTACCGACGAGAATCAAATTTGACGGCACACGAAACGTTTGCGCAAAGGTAGGGAGTGTGATACACGCCCCAATTGACTAAGCGTAAGGGACACGTGGTGAGATCAAAACGCAGAGTGGGTGCAAGGGAGAGTGAAGATAGATTTTAAATTAGATATGGAAAGTTCATTGAGAAGCCTGTTTTCTAAACCACTTTAAAAGTTTTTTTTATGTTTATTTATTATGAAAACAATTAATCCATAAAAGATATTTTCTGGTTAAGAAAAAATTGACTTAGTATTTTTTTTAAAAAAATATTTTATTTTATACAAAAAATATTTTCTATAAGTTATAAAAAAAAATTAGAAATATATTTTTATTTATTGATTATATAAAATTTAATTATTAATTTTTTTATTTTTTTAATTTAATTTTTTAGAATTTAATTTAATTTAATTTTTATATCAATTTTAATTTTTATTCTTTTAATTATTATTTATTTTTATCTTTTTTTTTAATTGAAATTTTTTAACGATCAAATTTGATCTTATTCTTTTGATTACTATTTATTTTATTTAAAATTATTTATACAATTATATATTTTTTAATTTTATCATCTTTCAATTTTTTTTATCTATTAGATTCAGTATTTATTATTTTTATTATTATTTATTTTATTTGAAATAATTTATGAAATTATTATTCAATTTCATCATCCTTCAATATTTTTTATCTGTAAAATTCAGTCATCGTTCTTTTAATAAACTTGAAAAAAAAACATTAATAAGTTATTTTTTAGCTCATTTTCCATGACATAATCAAATATTGGAAAGTGTTTTCCAACTTATTTTTTATAACACTGCCAAACATTAAAAAATATTTTACTTTTCAATAATTTATTTTTTATAAAAATTACTTATTAAAATAAAATTATTTTTCAACAAACAAACATAACTTAATATTGACTCTGTTTTTCATTCGGAGAAAATGACTTCCAGTGACCATGACCAATAGGAGCTCAAGTTTTGGTTGACTAAAATTGTCAAATGAATGGATGGATTAGGCTTTTATTTAGGGTGTTGGGCGTCATATCACTAGCCCAAACCCAATTCGAAGGTCCTTCTTGTTCGGGAAACCATACGAGGTTTATATCGTTTCTTAACGCGCATCTGATATTATGTTTTCAATTATGTTTGAATATGTTTTAAAAATGTATTTATTTTTAAAAAATATTAAATTAATATTTTTTATAGTGTTTTTTAATGATTTTAATATGTTAATGTCGAATATAAAAAAATTATTTTAATATATTTTTAAACAAAATTTTTTTTTTGAAAACTCCAAGCACCACAATTTCAAATACTCATTTACTCACATATTAATCATAGTGTTGAATCTTGGTCCGTCCCATAAACCAACCTAGAATACAATTTATGGATTGATTGAATTAATTGGAGTTAATCAAAAAATTCTCATTTTAAATATTTTTAAGTTAAAATATAGTTATTTTAAAAAAAAATCAATCTAAATTTTAACTGTTCACCAATCAACCTAGATTTTTAATCAATCAACTTCTAAATAATGTTTTTTAAAACCCAACCTAGGTCAGATACCATGTGTACTAGCTGGACAAAGCCGGGTTTAATAATTGGTATTATAATTAAGGTATTTTTAAGTTATAAATCATTAAAAAAAATAAACAACCAGTAATTAAGTAATTTTTAAGTGGAAGATGTTTGTACAATTTCAATTAGCATTAGCAATGAGTAAAAAGTGAGTGTGCATGTTAACATCAAAATAACAAAATCGAAGTAAACAAATTTATGCAATACGCACGCCGTTCTCATTGTAATAGAAAGTAAATTCTTCCAATGTTATTTTTGTGAAGGTATAGTTAAAACAATCTTTAAGTTATAAAAATAATGAAAGAAATTTTGGTGTCTTATTATATATATATATATATATATATGAGTTGTTGGAGTAAATCAATATATGGAAATTGAAATAACATGAAATAACTTATAAATAATTAAAAGAAATTTAACTATAATAAATAAAGGATAAAAAATAGCAAGGAAAAAATTAGTTTTCTAGTGGAAGACAATATGAAAATTTTATAACAATAAAAAAAATCATATAACTATAATAAATATAATTTAGTTATTCGAAAAGAAAATAAAGAAATAACAAAAACTTATATTAAATAATAAGAAAGGAAAAAGAAACTTCGAGGTTCTTCAATATTGCAAGATCCTTGTATTAAGGCAAACAAAATAAAATATAGAGTCAAATCCCAAATAAAACCAACGAAAGGAATCAAATTGAAAAGATAAAAGTTTAGAGATTAAAAAAAGAAAAAAACATGAATTTTCATTTGACCGTGCAAATCAGTCCGTAAATTTGGTAAAAAAAAAGGGATTTAATATTTTTTTTAATCTTCAAATTATGCCCTTGAAGCTCTAATTATTATAAATCAAATAAATTAAATTTTATTTCGTAAAATTAAGAATTAATCGAGAAACAAAATATTTTCTTGGCCTCTCCAGATTCTTACATGCACGCATGGAAAATATATCATCGTGATCAATTGCAAATCAAAGTGATGTAAAAAAAAACAAGTAAAAAGAAAAGGAAATTAAGGGACCAAATATAAACAATTCTAATAGGAAAAAAAAAAAAAAAACACTGTTGTGTTTTGTGTCCGGTGCTGCAGTGTATTTCACTTGACCTTTTTTTTTTTTAATTGTAATGTAATCAGTCCTTGAAATAGAACGAGAACGTCCGATCCTCCACCAATTAAAAAGGGGACCGTCGATTAGTGATGAAGCGTGGAGGCTTTGTCTCTGCCGACACAAGGACTAGGAAGTTTTTCTGGTTAAAAAGGACAAAGGAAGTTTATTGCCGACACAATATCAATTAATTTTGATATTCGGCTCTTTCAATTTACCAAAATTAAAACTATATCATCGTAAAGAAATCCTTCACTATAATTACATTGAAAAAAGCTTAAATTTAGAATTAATCTAATATGGCTGAATTAACTTGGAGGATCAACTTATAATCTAATCAAGTCAGTTAAAAATTAATTTAATTTTATCTTAATAACATTTTTAATTTTTTAAAAAATTAAACTCAAGACTCATGTTCTTGAATAAACTAGATAAAAGTGTGTTTGGGAACGTGGTTTGCACCGTATTCCCTTAATTTTTGTTTTTTTATATTTTTAAATCGTTTTGATGTGCTGATGTTAAAAATAATATTTTTTAAAAAAAACTTATTTTAAAATATTTCTAAACAAAAAATATTTTAAACCACCACACAACAACAATCCCGAACAGACCTGAACTTCCCTTTTATAGTATGCACCATTAATGAACTTATTCTAACCTCCATAACAAGCTACCAATCAGCATCTTCTCCTCCTACTAATAATGATAATGATGCTCTTACACTTGAGGTCTTGGCCTAGCGGTGGTAGAGACTTGTTCCCTTCCTCTACAACCGGCTTCGAACCTCTCTGTGTACGTCTGTTACCCCCGTGGTGCCTTACATGCTCACTGGGTTTGCGGGAAGTTTAGTGGGTCGTGGGATTAGTCGTGGTGCGTTCACGCTGGTCCGGACACCCACGTAAATCAAAAATAATAATAATGATAATGATGATGGCTCTTGACATTTTTCTCGGCCCAATTAATTAGCCGACTGTATTACAGCAACCTCTTCTTTATCCCCTCTCTTTTATGAAATACAAGTTGATTAAAGAACTCAGAAAAGCATCTTCGGCTTGTGTTAATCATTGTAGTTAGAGCTGTTGATTCCATGTATTCTCTCTCTCTTCTAACACTTGATCTACAGATTTATGGGATCTAAGTTAATGATTAGCAGTTCTTGAGGATGATAAAACAATGCATAGTGCCTGAAATGTGAAGTGATATAATAAGAAGGTTGATTTTGAGAAGATACTATTAAAAAAGGGCTTCAATATCATCTCATGATTTGATTACACTCAACAATTAATTAAATTATTAATTATAATCAGGAGATTGGATCGTTGGATACATTGTATCCAAAAATGTTGAGAGAAAGCTCTGGTTGTATGTCTGCCTTCAATTTGTTTTTTTATTTTAATTGTTTTTGGTGTTCTCAAATAGTTTTGATGTCTTGATATCAAAAATAATTTTTAAAAAATAAAAAAAAATATTATTTTGATGTATTTTCAAGCAAAAAAACACTTTAAAAAATAATCGCTGTCATATTTCCAAACACTCTTTCTGAAATTTAACATCATGAATCTTTAATCCAAAGTTTAACACATGAGGAAAATCTCCTTCTCGAAGACCATTCGCCGTATCCATCACATGAGAGCATCCCTGTTCTTGAGAATGCATGCATTGAGACAAGCTCACGATTTCGATGGGGGGAATGAATCCCATTTATTCTCATTACTTTCTGAAAATCCATAGATTGAAAGAGAAATTGCAATGTATATAGTCGATTTCAAAAATTAATCGGATAAAAATCATATTTCCATTAATTTTGGGAATTGATTGTGATCATCATTCTTCATCCTGAAAATAAATTATCCCGAGTGCATGATAATCCCAAATGGAGTCAAGCCATGAAAGTCCTTCTTCCTTCTTCTCCCCACAAGTAATAAATAGAGGGACCGGAATGGAATAATTAAGGATACCCATATCACCTTGTGGGCCATGTCAACATAATGGGCCCTAATCATGTTTCTGGGCCTCCACTCCTAGGGCACAATAAAACCCCCCACATGTCAAAACAAAAAAAATACCCATCATTCTATGAACACACATTGTGCCATGCTTAGTGATTGATTATGAAAGGATTAGAAGACAAATTGATGGTGTATAGATAAATACAGGCTGGTTGCACATGCAATTGCCACCTGTCCCTGCCATGCCTAGCTCTTGAAACCTTGACCATGTCGAGCAGAGGTTCAAGCATGGAAGAAGCCTATTCTTGCTGTGGAAATGCCCTAGGCAAATTGGTCATGTGAAAGAATGTGGGGTAATCATGGGGAACAACATGTTTAGGTCATAGATTAAGTTGTGAATACATTGCTAGGTGCGATATCTTTCTCTGTTTATATGCTTTTGCATTTTATTGAATTGCAATTGCAATGCACATGGCAGCCATTTGATCGACATGTGTTGCTTGTTATATTTTAGTCTTCCTAAATTTTTATTTTAATCAAACATTTAAATCAATAATTTTTTCTAGTCACGTGTTAGTGTTTAGTTACTGTTTCAGCGCATAATAGACAAAAATAATGAAACAAAAATGTATTTAATTGAAAAAAATATAAACATAAAATAAATATATTTCTATGATGACTTTAAAGTGAGATTCTGTATTTTTCAAAACATAAAATGCAAGAAGATATGTCTTTGTTATCCTTCCTGTTTTTATCTTTTTTTATCTCAAGATAGTAACCAAATATTACTATAAAAAGTAAAAGTACAGGGAAATTTATTCGCTTATATAAGCATTGTTATGGAAAGAAAAAAAAAAGAGTTGATTAATTCTTTCATTAAATTGAAAAGAGATTTGAGTACTAATTTTCTTAAATATTCGTATACTAGTTTTTAAATGATGGGTCTCAAATGACCATTACTTATCAATCCATGTAGTTTTAATTGAATTATTATTCCTTTCAAATGTGAATCATCTACTCCATTAATCCATTTGCATTCATGATTAACTTGTGACATTTGTTGTGATAATTACA
>Ga0307517_10005786_pt1 | contig 18487 bp, 21 predicted proteins | sample 23_EM_MG_FD_194515 | JGI IMG/M metagenome (GOLD analysis project Ga0307517, IMG submission 194515) | Populus trichocarpa ectomycorrhiza microbial communities from riparian zone in the Pacific Northwest, United States - 23_EM | ecosystem: Host-associated > Plants > Roots > Unclassified | place... | reverse complement strand
CACTGGGAGAATACACGAGGATGCGATCATGATGGAGATGTAGCCTTATCATCTTATTCCGCAAAGGGAAATATCATGGACGACGTTTTTTTTTTTTTTTTCAAAATCGGGCAAGAAGAGAGTGGGTTCTCCGATCGGCAAGTGAAACGGAAGCTGAAGGATTCATTTTGGAAGCAGGGAGGTTTCAAAAATCAATTGCGGATCCCGTCATAGGGACAAAAATTCTAATCTCGGATGGGATATCATATATCAGGAATAATTTCAAAGTGGCTCATTCATGCCTTCCTGCTTGAGCACTGTCCTATTCCATCGGACTTTCGGACCTCCTACATACCACAATGTCAGTGGAGGTGGTTAGGGCGAGATGAACTGAATGCTTAACTCGATCTCATCCGAAGGGTGTTAACGCCATTCAGTCCAGCCCTACCTGAGGAACCAATATTGAAATTCTGAGTATTAATAGAGCATGTTGACACCGAAATATGGCGCGTTTATTGAAGACAACGAATTTCTAGACTTTAACATTAATTTATTCGATAAGCCATGTTATAGACTCACCCGGGGGTCGTTTGTTACAATCTGAGGATGAGGAACTCGATAATCCGTGAAAGCGACACTTTGGTCTGGAAGGCGAGATGAAAGAGCCAAAATAATATATCTATCCCGATTGTGGATCATGATGGCGACAACATCGCGCAGTTGCGCAGTTGTTGGCAAATTGGCATCAGAAATTTGAATCCAGAAAACACACGAGGATAATCATAAGGCCAAAGGTCTCATGATGCAACCGCGTTGCTTGGTTGGAGAAGCTGATGATAAGATAGCTTTGAGGCTTCGACAGTGAAATTTTGTTTGCAGGCGGCTTGAGCGGACCGGCGGGCGCTTAAACGGGAACTACAAAGTACATTATACGCTAGCTTCGTTGTTACATAACGACTATTGTAAATGAAAAGGAAGGAAAGACAAGAACTAATACCTGAGTTGGCATATTGGGAGTACTAATAAGGGTTTGTGTATTATAAGGGGTACGACTCGGATATTCAAGGAATTCAGGATGAACGCTCCTCCTCGAGACGACGGTGAGCGAGTTGTATCATTTTCCGTGCCTCCACATCTAGGAGATCCTGCCTCTGCAAGACCTTTCTCCATTCCCTCACCCTCTTCGTCCAGAATAATTTATCTTTTTCGTCGTCTCCGACGTAAAATGGTGCGGCAAGACTCGCGTAGACAGCGCCGACGGTAGAGGCATGTCCACACAAGTTTACAGCCATGAGTGCCCCGTCCTCGAAGTTTTTGGTGGCGAAAAAACAATACAAAGCGGATAATGTTACTTGGAGGGCGTGATCTCCGCTTTGTAGCTGATGAACGGAAGGAATAACAAAAGGGAAGGACGTGCTGTTTGCATTGGGGACTTGTTGCTCAGCGATGTATCGAAGAAGGGTGATGTGCTTGAAATACCAATTCTCCCGCTCATCATCGGCTTCGGGGCGATCTGTGGTGCCATACGGAACAGTTAGGTATTCGCGCAACGAGTTGTTCTCGAAGGGGAATATCGCAATTTCGTGTATCAATGTGAGCTTCGACAGCTTCTTCTCCTCCTCGTCGTGGCGCTTCCAGTGAGGGTCCACTACATTCTGTAGAATGAGGGCGATGAGATACGAGAGTAACGATGAAGATTCCTTGCACAGCAGACTGGCGTGTGTGATTTCACTGCTAATTTTGCCGTAAACTCTGGCTTGCCTGGGTTCTCGCCAGAAGGATATAGCAAGAGGGAGAACACGGGAAAGACTCCCAGATGAGTTTTCTTCGTTGTTGTCGCTGCAATAGGTGCTCCGGACAATATGGAGAGCGTGGTCGGGGTCGCTATCGTTCTCGGTAAACGTATCGATGGCTCTCATGACTTGGGGTGGTATATCGAAGCAAATATCAATGGAAGAGCGGAGGCCACGATCTTTCCAGTCACGAAGGGCCATGATTTGTTCCACCCTGTTTTCCTCTGGATCCTCCGTTGTTGAAAGGGCATGCGCGATGCAAAGCATCATGGAGGTATCGTCGGTCCAAAATCCCGGCGCTCGATTTGAAGTTGGCCTCATTTCATCAATGACCCGGTTTTCGACTCGTGTTTCGCCTTGTAGTGGGTTTCCAAGAGCGTCGAGCATGGCGACTGCGAGGAAGCTAACGTATATCTTGGTATCGATTGAGGCATGGGTGATAATTTGGTCACGAAGGTTCCGCAGGTAAGGGCCTTTCCCCTTGCCTTTGGCGTTGCTGAAGAGCGAGCGAAGGGAGGCCATGGTGGCTGCCAAGATGGGACGGAAGAGACTGTTATGTTGCTTTTATTACGGAAAATCAGTTTGATCCATGATCGAATGAATCTGGAATCTAAGATGATCATAAATGCCCGCATGTCGCTTTAACAATAATAAACTAAAGCACTCATGATCAGCTTCACAGCAATTTCAGTCCAGCTGCTCTGCATTACGACACCTATATATTTTCCTGTAAACTGCACGATCAATTCAGTGGAGCATTATGCTTACATGAGGCTGGGTTAAAGGGTTGACGTGTTGACTTTTCCCCTTGTGCGCTCCTAAACGCAGGGTCCACGGGACACCTGGGATAGGAAGGTTACCAACGCAACAAATAAGGAGGCATTACCTAATAGTTTTCAAGTTCGCCTTTACATCCGGGTAGTAGTCACCTAGTATTTTTGGGAAGAATTATATGTTTTAACACGAAGCTTACTGAAGTAGGCAAGAGTGTGTGTTTGTGGGTCCTCGGCATGACGGAGGCTGATCGTCTGCGATCTCCTTCCCAACAAAAAATTTCCAACTTTTGGATCCGGCGTTTGCCATTCAAAAACGCCACGCATGTCACTGGGTTCTAACTTAAATGGCGACATTGGCTTGGACATTGGACCTTTTTTCTCGAATTTCTTTTGCCTTTCATCCGAGTCGAATCGAATGATCCTAAAGATCCAACGTATGTATATTAGCTCTGACAGTCTTTACCAAACTATCTGTGCTCTAATTATTTCCATCCAGAAGCTTCTTCAATTATTCAGGAAGTATGGCAATATTCCTTATAAGGAAATTCTTATCCGATGACTTGCAGCACCGAAGCTGCTCCATTAGGTTGAAACGGTCGCTCAGTTGTTGTTTTACTCCATCAAGCCTCAGGCTGAGCATCTTCGCCTCAGTGAATTCTGTTCTTCCTAATTCCGGTTAGTACCTGCCAATTGATCCAAAAGCCTTTCCTCCATCCGATGAATAAATTATGTACATATCTGATCATGAGCCACTGCACAATGAGGCATTCTCAAAGACAACTCAAACTCGCGGTTGCGCTACGTTAACTAGTAGCGATGAATTAACCCGACATCATGGTAACCCCGCCATTGTAAAATAAGAGATCGAAACCATAATTCCACGAGGAAGACATGGGGCAGGTATACATTAGAGCGCTACCGAAGATAACCATGTTGAAATCCAAAAAAAAAATTGCCCAAAAGGGCATGTGCATGTGTCACAGTGCTCAAACAGTGTTGTATTATAATACAAAAGCTAGTAACAAAGGCTCTATCTCCTCCCGTCGAAGAGAGGGGAAAGACGAATAGGGTGAAGAAATTGTCACCTCCGCCGAGGTGTTTGACCTAGTCCTAAGACAGATAGAAAAAAGTGAACAAGGTAAACTATTTTTGTCTACGTGAATATGGGTCAACAGAGCGACAATATGCCATTCCCAAAAAGAATGCCATAGACGACTGGTTCACATAGATCCAGAGAACGTGGCCAACATATCCTGAAAGGCAGATGACCCGAAGACCCTCTCAGCCGATTGACATTCAAAAATGTTCATGCATGATTCAAAATGTTACAAACAATCCTTATCAAAAAGTTACAAACAATCTTTATCACGTAATGAGTCCTTCATGTATGACCGCTTTCTAGTCCTGAGCTGCAAAGCGATGCTGAGGGAAGCGGATCATGTCTTCTTGGCTTTGGTCTTGGGAGTGGTAGGGGTCGTCTTGGGAATGTTGCTACTAGTAGCGGTAGCAGGGGTGGGAGGGCTGGCAGCAGGGGGTGCGACCTTCTTATTCTTGGCCTATGTATGAGATGGAGATATATGAATTACAAATGGTCATAGCGAGAGGGTGAGGGTCACCGACGGGAACTTTGGGGGTCTTGGTTGGCGGAGGCATAATGAACTAGACTAATGAGACGTTTAGCAAGACCAGGTGTCAAATCTGCATGCGGCGCTCACCTTGGTTTAATAAGCTTGGTTGTGCTGGATGGCGAATTTGTTGGTTGGCTGGGGTTTGTCGAAGATGGTGGCCCATTTTATAGAGGAAAGGTTGGCTCTAATCGTCAAAACAAGTATGGACATTCGACGATTGTGCGGTTATTCTGCTATCTTGACCATAGGAAGACTGTGTGTGGAGTTCCGGAGATGAACTTCTTGGTGGGGGGGAAGAAGAATCATTTGCCATTGGACAACGTCTATAGTCAGTGGGCAAAGAAGACTCCGCAAGCTAAGAGAAGCGATAACGCAAGTACTTAGTACCGAGAGAGTGAGAAGCTTTCATTTGTTGATAGCCATTGGTCAGACACTCCGTGTAAGGGTATAGTGCTGAGGCTCTAGAATGATCCGAAATGAATGGGTTCCTGAGCACTGGACGTCAAACCACTTTACGACCTATCGTGAAGAAATTTGTGGCGAATAACCTAATCGTCACGTACGATAGAAAGTACCGCAGCATCCCCGAGAACGATTGCACTATCCTCACCAATGTGAGCCAGATTGTATCGCCTCAGTTCCTAAATGGTTCGGAAGAAAGGAGGAATTTTCTGCTATCATCCGAACAGCAGCCTAGTGGCAAAATCCGGTCCACTCGAAGAAATCGCTCATATTCATCTAACAGACCTCTTGTATCATGGTAGAATGGCATTACAAAATTGCGCAGAATTCCCCGTGCCCTCGGCGCAGTACCTGAGGACGACAAAATAGGTGGTGTCCAGTGAAGGGCACAATTCCGTCTACAGTGGAAAATCGTTCAGCCTAATATTGATCGAGGGATTGGCATAATTACCTAGTATTTAATTGGAGAAGGTCGTATGACTTCGACTTGCTTCGTAGCACAAAAAAAGCATTTTCCTCCCTCATTCAGGTTCGTGCTCATCGTCAATATGAAGAAGTTGACATTGATGATTGAGTCGAAGTTACCACATGATCAGTCGCGTCTTGCGTGATGTGACTCAACGCGTCTCGGTTGAATTTGAAGTTCAAGTTGTCACAATAATTGTCTGCTCGTCTTTGTTGTCAACTTTGTCAGGAATGTCGCATTCGGTTCCAACGTCGCCTGCGGTGTCCCGCTCATCTAAAATTTACCCGCTTACCCCCCAACGGCCTACCTATCACCAGCAACGTTCGCTGTCTCTCTACAGGTCGCCGGTGACACCTTTGAACAGTCCATACACACCCACCAGCCTCCGCTCCGTGAACTCCAATGGCTCTTCGACACTTACGACGCCGGACAATAGTGGCTATAGTACAAGGAAGCGCCTTACCTTTGCAGGCTCTCCGGAAGTCATTCGAGACGGAAACACGAGCAAGGATAAAAGTCTCGCTGACATCGCGAAGAATTGGAGATCGCGTACCGGTTCAGGCCAAAATAAAGCAAGTTACGCTGATCACGATGACTCTGGCTACGTTTTGGATGACTGTAAGTCAATATATGCGCACTGATATTGCTCTCATCTCCTCAAATGCGCATACAGCTAGCGACATGTCCTTTTCTGAAGTCGCCAATGACTCGAGCCTTCTATCTGACGAAGGTAAGTCGTTGTCACCACGTGTCGGATATACACTGCAAATTTTTTTAAAGCTTTTCTTGGAGCACCTTTTCTGTCGAACAACCTACAACCAATCAGCGTTCCAACTTTTACGACGAGACCTCGGGCACAATCTCATGCACCCATTCCGTCTCGTGCGCTACCACAATCACCTTCAAACCGTATTGTTTCTACTCCAGTGAATACATCATCCCCAGTATCACATCGACTGGGACCTCGTCATTGCACCAGTTTGATGTCGACGCCTCCCCCGAATAGCGCCGTAATGCGACAACTAAAAATCAAAGGAAGCTTGACGGACCCTCCACAACCTCGGCGCCGAGAAGCTCTTGGAACGGTAGGTTCAGGAAAATGTAACTATGTTGCTGCCAGCTGATGCTTTAAACAGGTCACTATTCCATCGAATAATGTCAACAGTGCTAGCGCGAGCATGAAATTGGAACCCGACACTTCTCTCGACCTCTACGATATTGATGAAAACGAATTCGAGTATGAACACGACTATCCTGTCGACGATTCCTTCTCTTGCGACCAGCCAGCGTTTGGGTATCCCACTTTTCCTCCTCCGCTTCCTCAACAAAATCGGTCTCAGTCGTTCGGGCAATCAAATTTCGTGGATCCATTTCATACCAGTCCAAACTTCAGCGACGTTCATAATGGCACGTTTCTGAACCTCGGAAAAAGCGTTGACCACCATTTCCATGCTGCACGACAGCAGCAACAGCCCCAGCATCTGTATTTCAACGATGGGCAGCAACCTATCCCACATTTTTTCAATTTATGTCTACCACCGCGTTTCAATCCACCCGTGCCCCAAGCATATCAACCTCCAACCTTCGTGCCAATTCCTTCGATGGCGCCTCTACCAGCCACGCCGATTCCAGTGCGGCAGTTAACTCCGAATTCTAGTTCCAATTCGGAAGGGCTTGCCGTTGTGGTTCCACCAGAGTGTTCTGTCTGTCTTGCTTTCAGGCCTGCGAGTCTTGCCATCCTCGAACCTTGTGGTCACCCGTTGTGCTCCACTTGCTTAACGAGCGCGTTAAATATCGTTGGGGAGAAAGACATGGCATGCGCAGTTTGCAAGCAAAGTGTTGCAGATTTCCGCTTGGTGATGACGACTCAAAAAGGGAACGCCATCTCGAAATTCGAAGGTAAAGTCACTTTTCACTTTTATGTGATTGTAACTAATCATGTTCCAGACCCCTCTCAGCATACTAACGACCTTTTAAAGGGTGTTAGCCTTGACGATAACCCGAATCCGCTTATTGGCGCATTCCAGCACGCAAGTACTCCCGATCACAGCGGCGAGCTTGAAAGTGCGTTCGAGTTCGGTTTGGACTTGGGCGAACTACGCGCCTCCACTCCAAAAACAGAGCAACAGGTCGACCGGTCACATTCATTGATCTCTAATAGTTCGATGTACCAAGAATCTGGAGAGGACGTCGTCCTTCGTATTGATAATGTTCCTTGGGTATGTATCAAGTTGTTATTAAGATGCATGGCACACATTGACGATTGACGACACAGGATATTACCCCTTCTCAGATTAAGAAATGGCTTCAGCAACCTGTGGAACGGGTTCATGTCCTTTTGGATTATAAAGGAAAGACTCTCAGTCATGCTTACGTTGAAGTAAAGAACGCCGTCACTGCTGGTGCAATTCTTCGTGGTGAAGCCTTATCTTCGTCCGGCGAGAAGGAAATTAGAGGAAGTGTTCTTGGTCGGGGCAAGCGAGCTCGAGGCGTGACCATCACAAAGAGCGGCCAGCCTGAATTGATGAGAGATGTTTGTCGTGATTCGTCATTATCATTCTTATCGCTGATTTTTGCATGAGTAGTTGTTCCGTCATTGGCGTGGCGGCTTTGATGGATCCCAGCCTTCTCTCGGTGGGCTTGAGAGCGACAGAGTAATCTGTGCTCTAGAAGGGAGTCTTTTGACCGAAAGTGAGATTACGGGATTGATGCAGCTTATTCGAGAACCAGATGTATGGAACCGTTTCTTTTGTGCGTGCTCCGCTAACCCCACTTAACAGTCACATTTTCTAAAAGTTCCCTGCCTGCCATTCCACTCTTTGATGAGCCTACTAAACAAGTTCCCCTCCAATACTGATGGCCGAGTCTTTTGCTCTGTTAGAGTGAGAGATTTACTTTTTGGTGAGCAATCTCCTATTCACGGAAATGTAAACTCATGTAGTCCATCTGTAGATGCAACATACAGTACGTTTGCTTAATCTTCTTTCCCCTTTCTTACTCACATTTATCAACAAGCCGCAATTCAAATTCTACGTGATCGCGTCATTGAAGCGGAGCAGGCCACCATCACGTCATACCGTCATGAAGAATATACGCCAGACCTCCTTGTTGACCTTTTTCACAGTGCACAACGCTGCAAAGGTATTATCGAAATTGCCTAATCCAGGTCCAAAAACTCAATATATAACAGCATACACCTCGCAACAAATCCATACTTTGACGCAACTCGGAGAAGCGTTGTCACTGCCAGCAGGTCAAAAATCTGGTCCATTCGAAAGCTTCGAGGCAATTTGTAACACGTCCGATTCGTCACAAATGCTGGAGATTACGGATGGCACCACCACCTCCGTCGGGCAGCAGCCCGGATTCAATGGGTCGCTGGACGACCTAGCGAAGGAATTTGGTGTCGACGCTCAAGTCGTGCAAGCATTAGCCCAGCGATTGAGTGGTTTGCGTTGAGGTATCCTTGCCTGTTGACTGGCATTAAAACTCTGTTATGATGTTTCTTCCGTTATTTCTTTTCTCAATGGTCCTCTTTCGTGTCTATGGAATTTTGCACGTACTGTCTCGCTTTGCTTCCTCGTTGGCTTTCACTCCGCGCTTTCTTATTGCTATCTGTCGCCTGCAGCTACCCAACTTCTGACTGTCTCCATAAACCCACAGTTTTCTTCATGGCCCACTCCTTTTTGGACAACTGGACAATGTGCCCTATATCCTATGTTATTCCTTCTAATTCGCAATTGAACATACATATTATGATTCCAAAACAAAACAAATTACCTCTTGATTCTATAGAAGTCCACCGTGTATTATTCCTAGTTATGCAATCTGGTTGTCGAGTCGAAGCCCTTTGTTTCAATACATGAAGACTGGTTCGTACTTAATTCTCGCAAGTCGTAACATTATGCTCCGCCCCACCACTGGTATGCTAATTTGGCTTTATTGCAGAACAGAAAGCTTTCATTCAACCCAATAACGCTTTCTTGTGGTGGTAGTGGTGACGGTGACCTCGGTGACTGTCGTTCCGAACCCATCGTCGTTGGTTTCCGTGGTTTGGTGAGAACGGGTACAACGTTGGTTTGCTAAACTCCCGTCGTATGGCGGAAGGGGAGACAACTTTACTGGGACCAACACACGGTTCAAATTCCTCCCCATTCCTGTAGTGTACCTAGAGTAAGTACAGGTATTTCAGTGGCGATCAAGAGAATTTGCCATAGGACGAGGACTGACTGGTGTATAATCCTTTTCAGAGCCGTAATCAGCGAGGTCCCAAGCGAACGTAGTCGCACCCCAGAAAAAGCTTGATTCTAACTGAATCGAGTTGATCATCATGATCACGATTCACCGAACGTATTCACATCCACGATAAAGCTCGTCCTGGGATATCTCCACTCTCCAAGCCACGGGCAAGGTAGAAACGGAGACGGAGGCCCTTCCGTGTTCATCTATTGATCCACCGAGCACGGTATACAATATTGTTCAGGTTTCCCTGGTAGTACTTGCTGTGGAACGTCATTCGCGATCGGTGCATCACGATCGAAGGGGAAGACCCCACCACACCCTGTGTATGGTATATCCAGGACCTGAAGGAAGGATTTCCCACTAAAGGTGATTATAATTACGAGGATATGAGCAAGATGGGGGGCATCATGATGGACCTACCAGTCCATTTCCTTCTTGAAGGACCGTGGCGGGTCGGCAACATAGTTCTCTGGTATGATCCGGTAGGGCGATGTAGGCTATGTTTGGCTTACAATGTTTTCTGGCCTGAGTTTTCCATCTTGGAATATATAATGGACTCGTATTCGTTCTCCGAGGTCAGGAGCATGGTGTTCCGACTAGAGCTGAGCGCTGAAGGAACGTGGGTGGCACGATCCATAGCCGCATTTTCCTTGACTGGTTTATTGCGAATTTTAAATTTGGGATGTGGAGTACGAAAATCGCTTTCGTGACTCGGAAATGACGGCCTTTGGTCGAGTTGACACACTCAGAATCAGCTTCGGTTTGGAAAATAAGGGGTCTCCCAAAATTCGGGCATATATATATTATTGCAGGTGGGGTGTATGCCAAGCACAAAAAGCGGTGAGGGTATGAGAAGTTGAAGTGCGGTGGAAGTACGATGTATATAGTGACAGTAAAGTATCATTTTAAGGACGGAAGGTGGTTTTATTGAACAGAAAGGTATCACTTGGTCATGGTTGAACCAAATTTAAATTGTGTTTGGAGAGTGCAAGTGGGGGGGTCGAAAATATTAAACATTTGCATGAGAAAAGTGTCATGTATACGATGAGGAGGATCGATCCAGCTATAGTAACATTGAGGGACGAAGGGTTTGCTCACTGACGTACAGCGTTCACACAAACACACGAATTTTGCTGTCCGTTGGTCCCAAGAGAAGCGTATGTCGCGCTCACAAGAAAAAAAAAAGATGATGAAAGGGAAGAGAAGGAGAAAATCGATTTGATCACACCATTCATCGTTGATTCAATCAAAGGCGACAGGGACTTCCTCTTCATCGTCTTGTTCAAATGGAGGGCCGCAGTAGATGTGTAGAGCGAGCACGCCATGTTTGAGGTTTGCTGTAATATCTCTTGACTGACGATTTTTGAATGTTGAAGCACGTCGATTTTTGAAGTTTTTGATGTGGGGCGTTAGTTGAGGCGCACAAAAAAATGAAGTAAAAAAAGTTATCATTATATTGCAGTAATGAATGTGAGGAAATTTGCGACCAAGATCCGCAAAAGTCGTTGAGGGGAGACGGGGAGCGGAAGAGGAAGAAGAAAAGGTGAGGGCGGGGATAATATCAATCATAAAACCACAGAAACAGACCACATGAAGACTCACCGTCGTATGTGAAGGAACTTGAATGAACCGACGAAATATGCCGAATTTACGTTCTCTAAGATTCGGGTTGACAATCCGGCCAATCTTGATGTGGGTATCGTCTCCGCCTTCCCGTTCACCGCCGTCGTTATCGCCTCTTCTCAACCTGCTCTTGATACCACCCACCAATTCCGCTCTCAATCCCCTCCGTGCTTCCTCTTCCGTCTCCTCCTCCAAACTCCTCTCTCCTCTCAACCCGCCGACCAATACCGATTCGTTCCCGAAAACAGGGACACTCTCGCCTACGATACCTACGTACTTGACGTGATTGAAGTAGCAGGTGCCTAGAGAGACTCGGAGATGGGAGGGGTGTACGCCGGGAAGCTCTAGTGAGCATGAAAGCGTGTGGGTTTGAGGTGAGTAGGACATGTCGGTATGGGTCGGGAGAGTCGTGAAACGATGAGAAGGAATTTTTGGTCGAGGGCGGGTGTAGGTTGAGGTAGAAGCAGAGGGTTGAGGTGCTTGAGGATGGGAGGGGCGTTGGCCACTGGTTGCCGTTTGAGCTGGTGCGGGTGATGCGGAAGAGACACCACGTAATATTGGGTGCTGCTGAGACGAACTGAGGTGGAATTGAGATTCGAATAAGAATCTGAATAAGAAAAACGGCAGCGCACCCTGTCGTAACGGTCGTTCCAAAGAATGCCGCTCCAGATCGCTGCAGAGGCTGCATTGTACCACCACCACCAGAGAAGGAGGTCGCAGGCCTCTCGACCATTCCACCATGGCCGTGGTGAGTGATTGGCCCCATTGGGGTCGAAGTTGGCGCCGTCGTTGGAGTGTCAGCGAATTTAACACTTTGTTTTCGCGCCTTTGACCGAGTCATTATGGTCGGTCCAGACATGGGTGGTATACCAATATTTTGGATGAAAGGGGACGAAGATGAGGATGGGGTCTGACGGAGATAAGGATGAGATGAGGCAGTCGCGGCAGTACGCGCTCTCGTAGTGCGTAGAGCTCCAGTGGTTTGCTTGGACGAAGAAGGGCCTGCTGTCGGTGCTGGCGTTGAACCAGATTGGCCAGCTTGGTCAGGAGAGGGGGCAAAATGTTGTTGGATTATGTGGCCCATACCCATTGTGTGGATCGAGGATCCGCCAGTATGAGTTGAGGAAGCAGAACCAGGCCGTGAAAATATCAATGCGTCGATAGGGTGCATAGTGGGGGTACCAGTGCCAGAAGGTGCTCTGGGCCTATGCCTCTGCTGTAATTGGGGGTTATCAGTGGGATGGTGGAGAAGAATGGGGGTATTGTCTATCGTCGGGGCGAGGTTATCATCATCCGCAGTCTGCAGAGGACGAGAAGGGTCGTCCAGATGCAAACGAAAGGTCGCCGACGAGGGTGTCGGGACAGGGGTATCGAGAGGCGAGTGCTGCAGCGTCTCCCACTGCGAGCCAGCAGCGCCAGAGCCGTCGGGGGTGTTGTACGGGAAAGACATATTGGGAGGCAAAAGGACGCATGGAACCAAATTATTTATACCCGAACAAAGTGACTCGAACAGAACAATGGCGCGACAAAAACACTGCCACCGTCGGTATCACATGATCATTAATTAGCCTATTATGGAAATTTATGTAATCCATGCCTTCACGGTTCCCGAATCGCCGCCAGTCCTCCATGGCCTTCAAGCTCAGGTCGTCCACTTCCATGGTTCAAACTCCCCCTTCGACTTCGTCTTAGACTCCCCGTATCCATCACCCTTACTCCTGCTGATCCAGCCATACCTCCACTAACACTCCCTCTCCTTCCCACGCCCATTCCAGCATTCGATCCCCTCCGAGTGACAGCAGACGGGCCAGAGGAATCCACTGGCGATAGATTCCCAGAGGTGCCACCCGCTCCCTCCCAAACCCCACTCCCGCTTCCCAAACTACTCGACAGCGATGGGGGCGGAACCAAGGGATACGACAACCCCCTCGAAGGAACTCCGAATGTAGGTGGAAGCATCATCATCATCGTGAACGACAAACTAGACGGGGGGCTAGTCACGTTGGTTGATGCCGAAGCGGATGAGGCTGCAGACGACGAAGCTGCGGAGGAAGAAGCGGCAGAATAGGAGGACGAGTAGGAGGGAGACAACAATGCAGGTGAGTTGTTGGAGTACGGTGGCGAAGAGTAGGAGTGTGAATGAACGAGGGAGGTAGATGTAGACAAGGCTCGGGGTTCATTCGAGGTCGATCCCTGCATATAAACCATAGGGTCATCCGTACTTGGCAATGACATTGGCATCGTCATCATTGGCAGTTGCTTCAGTCTATTCGTGTGCACTTGCGACGGGGGTCTTGGAATAGGTACACCAGTCGACGTTGTCGAAGAAATCGCCGACATATTCCTTGGAACATTGCTTCCACTGGTAGTTCCGAATCCGTGTTCGGTTATGCCGTTCTGTCCATTGTCATATCCAAATCCATTGCCCGACACGTAGCTAGGATGGCCATTACGTGTTGGTGCCAACGACGGCGGTGGACCCAAAACGCTCGTTGAATTCCTCGGCGAAGACGTACCCGAGGCAGAATACAAATGATGAGACTGATATGCGTCATTGCTGTTTGAGTTCGTATGAATGTTGTTGTGGGATGTATAGGGGGAATGTTGATGACGATATGTATGAGGTCCTTGTGATTCTGCTGACGTGAAGTGAGGGGGTGATGGCAAGGACGGGTCGGAAGCAAGACCAATGAGGTTGTCGACGGACAAACCGAGCTATTAGATAGTTTATGAGTTTCGGGTTCGCAAAAGGGATAAATATTTAAAGAAGGTCAAATCAGCCAGAATACCTCTTCGCAAGCAAACATGGGAATAAGAAGCAAAGAAATCACTCACCCTCGTTCGATATCCAATCAACTCCACCCTATACGCCTCATTCAACCTCGCGAGTCGCAGATAGTTACCTTCCATATCCGCCATTCTACTCTTCAGCTGGTCATTCTCCTGCATCACCGCATGGAGCATCAATTGTGTCTGCGTTTGACTACCAGATTCCTGTTCATAGCTGTGAACTTGAGTGTTCCGTAATCCATCGAATCTCGCTTTTCCGTTGGAAGAAGTCCCATTCACAGTTCCGTTCGGATTCACTTTGGTGCCCCAACGCGTGTCGTACGTCTCACAAGGCGAAGTGGAGAGACTCATCTCAGGGCTCGAGAGTGTGCTAATTTGGGAGCCATACGTCCGATTGTAGGTGTTGCTGAGCTCAATAGGAATTTCATCTTCATGATGGCCTTTCGCGTGACTGTTGCTAGTGGATCCATTTACAGCAGCATGGCCGTTGCTTTTAGATTTGCCATTAGACCTCGCGTTCGTGCTGGTGTTAGCAGACCCGTTGCGGTAGTTGACAGGTGCGGCGTATACAGACGACGGAGAAGAGGGTGCGGGCGACGGTGATAACGCATAAATATCGGAATCAACGCTGCTTGCTCGGCTGTGTGTGAATTCACGAGAGGATATGCCACCAGCAGGGTAGCCAATGTTAGCACAGCCGTTGAGGGGACCAGAGACGGCAGTCGATGTAGAAGGTTGAGGGGAAACCCCTTTCTGACTCTGCTTATCTAGTTGAGACGTTCTAGACGATTCTGCTCCAACGTCAATCGGTTTGGCTGCTGCCACTGGGACACCTGCTCGTACTTGGCGTTGACCTTGTGGATTTAAGGGAATCGATCCAGTAATAGCTGATGACGGCACCGGTACAGGTGGCGAGGATGCCTCAACAGAGCTCGAGTCCGTCGTTTCGGATTCACGGAGCTGTATAAGTAAAAGTGGTTGGTTAGCAATCGAGAAGCAGTGAAATCAGAGATGTAATATCTCACCTGTTCCAACTTCCTCGAAAGAACGGTGATAATTCTCTCTTCCTCTGCCGAAAAAGGATCTACAGTTAAAGTTCTATGAGTTGCTTCCGCCTCTACGCTTGTGTCCGCCTCGGCTTCTGTGTCCCGGTCGCTTTCCGCCTCTCCCTCGGTCTCATCATCCTCGGTGGTACTACGACTACCGTCGGGATATTCATCGTCAGGTTCTGACCCGAGGACAAGACCCCGAGTATGGGAGATGGTCGTGGTGTCGGCGTCCGGCGCCTCTATAACTATTTCCCGCTTGACACGCATGCGGAGCTTGCTGCCTTTTCGCCTCAAATCTGCTTTTGCTTTCGATTTGGAGCGAGTGTCTGTTGCGTTTACGTGGTGTGCTTTAGGCCGGGATTGTGTTTTGGATTTTTGACGAGTTTTGTTGGAACTTGGGCCGTTAGAGCTTGTAGGAGTTGTGACGGAGGCGCCAGGGGGTGGGACAGAGTAAGAAGAGGGGTTGATGCGGGTGTTTGAGTCGGATATGGGAGCGTTGGGCACTCTTCCATTTGCAGTGGTCCGCTTGTTGGTGACGTTTGGATTGAGAGTGTGGGAGAAGAGTGGGTGTGAGAAAGACATTTGGTGGGGTTGTGGGTGAATGGTACTTTGGTTGGGTACGCGATGGGATTACAAAGTTGCCCCGTTACGAAAGGTGGCACAACACCGATCTGCGGGGGTCTACCTTTCGGTCTCTGAAAAGCAGGACTTCTATCCCTTTCAAGCGAGAGACCAGTCCTCGAGAGTACGGCTTCTCGCAGAGACAGTCTACCACCAGACCTGAGTCGATGTAACCTGTAAGAAACAAACGTAAATTCGACAGGCGAGACTAAAAGTAAGTCACTTGCAGTAATATGCAACTCCGAACCGGTCAGAACGGCCAACAGAACGAACGATGGATCGTTAGAGACTAGCCAGGAGGAATTTATGATCCCAAACTAGCTAAATAAATAGCTTCTGCTTAGGAGTTAGAACTTGAGTCTCCAGATTACTGGTCGGATTGTCTTTTAACTGTCGTAGAAAAGAGACAAATCGTCCACTTGTGCAGTGAATGGTGTACAAAGTAGGAGAGTGAGTTCGGCTTTGTTATTTATGTCACCATTTGTCACCAACATTGGCACACCTGTCACAGCCCCACCCCTGTCTGTATCATCGACCTGCAGGATCGTTTACATACATTATCATGCATCCAACCTTGAGGCTTGGATCCGAAGCAATAGCAAGGCAAGATATCGAGGGAATGGAATGCGATATGATACGGAATGATCAGGACGCGATTTTTTACGTACGTTCCAGTGGCATATCTCCGAAGCGTCATACTAAGCGATGGCGTGGTTCAGTGGTATTCGGTAGAGGCCCATAAACGATTGACTAACATCATGTATGTGGAGAAGACTTGACAATCACCCACGCCATGTAACCTGAAGTTACAAGAATTCTAATATTACCGCGATGGAAGGGGATCTTTTTCGTTTGTCATTGATACAATGACCCTTTGATTACATTCATCTCAAGCAGCAGCTGGCGGTTCTCATACGGGACGCTATCGAGGACCTAATCATATTAGACGCTCACCGACTCAACTTCGATTCTCGTCTAAAACATCGAGTTTGGGAGACCCACCAAAATGCTTATCACTACAGTTTAGCGACAAGAATTCTGCTTCCTACGCTTATTTCATGCATGCAGAACATACATCCCCTCTGCATCAACCAAGCTTAATAGGCCTACTAAGATCGGATCCTCAGCACAAATTCCTTCCCGGACCTGATATCGGCCATGTCCTTTCCCTCTCTGCATTTGGGGTGCCACCATCTCCTTCCATAGTATCGGACATGACAACCAGGTGTTTTGGTCCGCATAATATCGAACCTTTGGTGTTTATATCGGGTTAGTACCCTTAATCTCGACAGCAAAGAGAAATTATCTGAGAATTAATTATAAAGGGATCGTCTACCATTCCGTGTCCTTTATTCAGCATGTTGTCGGATTGCCAAACCGGAACATAACGTTTTCCTCTGGTGAAATGGTTGATCTATATCTTCTGAGCCCTGTATATTCAGGGGTCTTGTCATGCGAGTTGCATCGCCTGTTGCAAGCAGCTCTAGAACCACCGTAGCATTTTCTTTCTTCTCGAGTACAACGTGTATTCCGAATGGGTCCTCCGGGTGCCATCCACCTGTAACCACCCATTAGGCACGCATTAAGATCACATTAGACTGAGCAAACGTGCGCAGCACCTTTATTTGTGTCTTCTTTAAATTCTTCCCCAGTGATCGGACACGGTCTCGGTCTGGGAAGGCGTGCATCCTATCTTTCTTTTTTTCTTATAATGGAATCCGAGTCGTTCCATACGTCATTTCCTGGTTTCGTGCTAGTTTTATTCAGGCCTAGGGTTGCCATGTAGAGCTTGGATAAATTTGGTTTACTAGTTTTGAGGGGAGCGGACGGCCTCGGCCCTCGAGGGGTGTGGGCGAGGGTGAATGAGGAGAGTTGGCGATGGGGTGGTGAACGCCACTCGGTGGAGAAGTACGAAGAGGAGAGGGTTGTTGTGTCGGCGAGTCGAAGGGTGCAGAGGATGCGTTCTCTCTGGAAGGCAATCCGAGATCGGCGTGTACAATCGTTGGAATAGTGCATCGTGCCTATCTGCAGTTGCTGGATGGACCGGTAACCGAATTATCTCTTATGTTTTGTTTCTATCAAAGTAGGCGGCTATACTAGTACCGCCTCAGAGCTGTGCAATCATAGTTTCATGTCCAGGGTGATGGATCAGTTACCGAATTATATAAAAGAGGAGAAATACAAGGGGAAATAAGTACCACAACGCCCTGCCAGAATGGGACAGACTCCGAGTCAGATTCTGGATGTAACAAGCTGTAAGAGCTTTTTCTTGTAATACCATTTCGACCCGTCATTTAAATAATTTTCACAGGTGATATGACAGGTATGTAGTAAAACAAGATCTTCAAGAAGTTTAGACAAGTTGCTGATTTATACCACAGCAGAATGCCCAAATTATAAAGATATGGAGCTCAAGAGCGAATTCGTGCATATCTCAAAATCTGGGAAAGCGATAGACGAATTTGGTGGGACGATGGAATATGGTAAAGTACTTATTTTCTTCAATGCTAAAATTTCCTAATTTCATCCCCAGTCTACATCGATGAAACGGGAAAATGGATTCCTAAAAATAAATTAACTAAAATAAAAGAGTGGTATATCAACGGAGTGATGAGATAAAAGATTAACGTCTCGTCCTTTCACTGCTCCAATGTCTTTTTCTGCGAAAATTTGACTACAAAACCTATTAAGTCTTTCTGTTACTGACAAAATATGAATACTAGATACCAATTGCGTGGTCGCAACACCGTGGATGGCGTGACCAATATACGAGGACGCATCTAGCGACAACTTGAATACTTTTAGCGTAGCCAATGACAAAACCGCCCCGGCTAACCTTCTTCCTATCGATTTGTCACGTATTAACCGTGCAGAACGCAATGTTCGACTGTCGGAAAAATCCAAAAATAAGTATTTGTTGACATGGCACATGGGTACTGACTATAGCATATATGTAATATATCAGCTCATATCAGTTACTGACAGGTACATGTACGCTACTTTAATCACTATCGGTAAATTTGGGTTTTTCCGACAACATGTCGAACTTGGCCTTGCC
>Ga0307517_10005785_pt1 | contig 18487 bp, 16 predicted proteins | sample 23_EM_MG_FD_194515 | JGI IMG/M metagenome (GOLD analysis project Ga0307517, IMG submission 194515) | Populus trichocarpa ectomycorrhiza microbial communities from riparian zone in the Pacific Northwest, United States - 23_EM | ecosystem: Host-associated > Plants > Roots > Unclassified | place... | reverse complement strand
TTGAAGTTTAGCTTTTTTTATTTCTTTTTTAGTCATTTTATTGAATTTGATTTTTCTTATCCAACTTGACCCCTCTACTTTTGTTTGCTCTATTTATGTATTTTATATTTTTTATTATTTTTTTTTTCAATTTCATCCCTTGGTATTTTTTTGCATCTAGTTTTTAATCCATTTTTTGTCCTCATTATTTTTATTGCTATAGTCTTATCATTTTCTTGATTTGTCTTTTTTTTTTCAATTTCATCCCCTCAACATTTAATTTAATTTTATTTTTATCTAGTTTTGGTCTTCATTCTTTCAATTAGTTTTTATCATTTTTTTTAGTTTTTTTTATAAAAAACTTAATAAATGATTTAAGACAAAATACAATGCAATTAAAAGAATAAAGATCAAATCTTATATAAAAATCAAGTGTGAAGACAAATTAACTCAATAAGTGATTCAAGACCAAATACATTGTAATAAAAAGAATAAGGATCTAATTTGATTTAACAAACAAATATACAAACTTTTTTTTTCAATGACCAGTAAGGTTTTCTAGGGAAATGCCCCTGGTGGAGCTCCTCCGAGTGCTGTCTGGCACACCCGCCTCACCAACATGATAAGGGTGGTGAGACACATCGAACACCACCTCAAAAAGCAATGTTTGGTGCTGTTTAGGAGCCACATGCACCATCTAAAGAGCACGGGCAACGCTCACTTGTTGGCACATGCCTAACACATACCAACCATTTTTGAATATAAATAATAATAATTATATATATAAATACCCAATTACCCTTGAACCCAATTGAGATTTACAACAAAACCATTTTAGAAAAATAAAAACATTAAACACCGTAACCTTATTTTTTTTGAAATCCAATGGTAGTTTTATTTTTTTACTGTTTTTATAAAAAAGACCCTTTAATACATGTATATTTTTCTTCTTGTAACTTGACTGTTTGTTTTTTTTTAAAGACTTTAAATTCCATGTCTTAAAGGGTAAATTAATATATATACTATAGTAAGAAAAAAACTGAACAAATCATTTTGTCCTCGATTATTTGTTTAATAGCAAATATATCTCATAAAAAAACAATCTTATTCCACTTGTCAGTTTTTTTAGCAGTTTTAATGTTTAGTGATTTCTGTCTCGGTAAATCGAGGGATATTAGTTTTTCTTGTAATATACATCTCAGCAAATAAAATGAAATTAACTCCAATTAATTCTGGTGTTCATAATTATTAACATGGGGCGTGTGTATAGATAGACTAGAGATAATTGACAGTTCGGTAGGAAGAAGTGGAGCACAGAAGAAGGGAGTCGAAGGGAAGAAGAAGAAGAAGAGAGAGCGATGTCCTCCAATTCTAACGCAGTAGCGAACGGGTTAGCAGGAGCAGGAGGCGGTATTGTTGCTCAAATCATCACTTATCCCCTCCAAACAGTACTTTACTCCACTGCCGCTCACACTCACACACCCCTCCTCCCTGCTCTTACTGGTCTTATCACCGGCAGCTCATCTCCTCTCTTTATAACTTCCTCAACTTCTCTTTCCTTGTTTTTTTTTAAGTAAATAAATTAAATTTCAAATAAAGAAAAAACCTAACTAAATTAAATAAATTATTGCCGTGACGTTAGGTGAATACGCGCCAGCAAACAGAGAGAATAGACAAGAAGAAGAAGCAACCTCAAACCCCTTCCAAACACTCTGGCACAACCACAGGCACTCTTCTTCAAATCCTCCAGGTCAGATGTTAGGTTAGATTTCTTCTTCTGGTTCCTTAATTTATCACTGTGACTTTTTTTTTTCTAAACAAAATTAATTAAATCCATGAATTATCCAGGTCGTTAGAAGCGAAGGTTGGGGTGGACTATACAGCGGCCTCAGGCCTTCTTTGCTTGGAACTGCCGCTTCTCAGGTCCACATTTCTTTCATTTCAATGCTATACCCAAATTGTCTAATGCTAGCTTCTTTTTCTTTTCATGGTTACTACTAGTATATGCTTAACTCGTGCCATTTGTTCCATTTATTTTTTTTACTTGTTCCACACACACATAGTTAGATAGTTTAGGAATTTCATATAACAGCATCAATTGAATACAATAAAAGCCTCATTCTTTCTTCTGCATCTATGAGCAAACTGAATGCTAGAACAGCTTCCTCATCACGGACAAGGAAGATTTACAAATTTGAAAAGGCAATGAAAACCAGCGGCAATAGAAACAGTTTTTTTTTTGGGTGATCTTCGGGGTAAACTAAATTAAATGAAAAAAAAAAAACTCAATCAGGTCATAATACAAGATGGAATAGAGCTCTGAAGGTGGCTCTTCTAAAACATCGAAGTTCCTATCTAAAGTATCCCTGGTTAACCCATAATTAGCCAACCAATCAGCTGCAGAGTTTGCTTCCCTGTAAACATGTGTAGTTTGTACCTCCCAATCTCTATCCAACAACCTCCTAATCTGCATGATAAAATTATAGTTCCTATCCATAGTAGCATTATTCTTGATTATAAGATTAATCACAACAACAGAATCTGACTCCAATATAACCTTTTTAAACCCTTTGTCTATGCCAGCTCTAACCCAATATAAACCGCTCACAATTCAGCAGTTACCGAAGAGCAAACCCCATTATTCCTAGCAAAACCCATCAACCAGGTCCCCATACCATCTTGAATGGCTCCTCCTGCACCTGCCACCCCTTTACCTTTACTGCAACCATCCATATTAAGCTTGACCCAATCTTCTGTGCGATAAATCCAGCCAATCTGCCTTAACTCTCTGTTAGCGGTATTCTCCCCATTTCTGTGTGTTTGAACCATTTTAACATCCACCACCATTCTTCTTATAGCCAAAACAGTACCGTACCAATTAACCTGCTTCACACCAAAAACTCTATCCTTTCAAATAAACCACAGTGCATTGCCAAACTTTAAAAGCCAATCCGCATCATGAGAACCTCTGTTTCTCGAAGCAAGATTAGAAATCAACCAAGCATACCAATTCTGATTGTAAAAATACCCTCTCTCCTCAACCTTGACAAGAGATTACCAAACCTTACGTGCTTTAGGACAATCACGCAAAGCATGAAGCAAGGTCTCTACTTTTGTTGAACAATGACTGCAATATGGATTTGACGCAATTCTTCTTCTCCACCTCACTTCATTGGTCATTACAACGTAATGAGCCACAAACCAAAGAAACACTTTCAGATAATCCGCCATAAAGGATCCCGAATCCCGATCCATCATAACTCCGTCTCCCGCCTCCTACAAAGCATAAGCTGATTTAATTGTGAAATTCATTCCTATTAGTGGAGTGTTTCCAAACCACTGAATCAACTTCCATATTCTGATCAGGAGGTATTTACCCATCAATGACCATCACTACTTGCATAGGAGTAAATGTGTAAAAATTTCCCACTTCCATTGCTTTCTATTTCCAACCATATCAGCAGCCACTGTGCAACTAACAATGTTCACTAGAACTTCATTATTAGATAAGCCACTGTGCAACCAACAATGTCCACTGGAACTTCACTATTAGATAAATTAATTAGAGGATCATAGCCCTCTAACCAATCATCCTTCCAAAACCATACCTTCCTACAATTCCTTAAAGTTCAACTCAAGCTTTGGGATACTTGAGGCCACACCTGACAAATTGCTTTCCACAACACAGAATCTTTATTCATAGCTTTCCTATTATTTGTCTCAACAATAGACTTTATATTTTAGCTTTTAAAAATTTCACCCACAAACTATTCTCCTGTAACACACCCCATGCTAACTTCATTATAAATGCCCTATTCATCGTTTCCATGCTTCTAATACCTAACCCACCCTCTTCTTTAGATTTGCACAACGTTTCCCAATTGACAAGATGTATCTTATCCCTACCCTTCTTATGGCCCCAAATAAACCTCCTACAGATTTTTTCTATCTTATTATAAGTATGCTTCGGAAGCATGGCAGCTTGCATAGGATAGAGAGGCATTGTAGAAAAATTAGATTTGCATAATGTGATTCTGTCTGCCAGTGAGAGATTGTTGAACTTCCACCCTGCTAACTTCTTCTGCAAACTTTCAAGCAAATAACTGTAAGTTTGCTTAGTCACTCTCTGATGCAACAATGGAACCCCAAGGTATTTGCCCAAATCCTTGGAAACTTTGAAACCATTGTTCCTGCTAATAGAATTTGCCAAAGAGGTTGAAACATTCTTCGAAAAGAGTATTTTGGTCTTTGCCACATTGATTCTTTGCCCTGATACTTCACAGAAAACATTTAGACACTTTAAAATTATGTCCATTTGTTTTGTATTTACTTCCGCAAACAACATCATATCATCAACAAAACACAAGTGGGATATTCCCAACCTATTCCTGCTAACCGTGGAAGGTTTCCATAATCCATCCTCCACCTCCCTGCTAATAAACTGAGATAGTTTTTCCAAGCATAGAACAAAGATATAAGGCAATGAGGGATCTCCTTGCCTTATACCACGGCTTGGAAAAAACTTTTGAGTAGCACTACCATTGCACATCACACTAAGGGAAGCTGATTCTATACATTTCATAATAATACCAATCATCTCATTCGGCAATCCAACATCAATTAGTGTCTCTCTAATAAAACTCCAACTAAGCCTATCATAAGCCTTCTCAAGATCAACTTTAATGACCATCACTCCCTTCTTCCCTCTCAGCCCTTTCATACTGCGCATTGAGTGAATTATCTCCTTGGGTAACAATTATATTATTTGTGACATGTCTCCCTGGCACAAAACTACGCTGAACTTCACTAATCAATTTTGGCATCATTAATTTCAACCTCCCAACAATCACAGTCATAACTTTAAATATCACATTACAAAGGCCAATTGGTCGGAATTGGTGCAGATACTCAGGCATTTGTGTCAGCACCATCAACTCTTATTAATAAATGCCCAATAAGCACAAGTAAAGAGTATTGATTAATCATTTTTTTCCCTTTCACGTTGCCGGTTCTGATCTAATATCCTTCTTTCCATGTTGACAGGGCATTTACTACTACTTTTATCAAGTCTTCAAAAACAAGGCCGAGTCCATTGCAGCTGTACGCAAAGCCAGGGGACTGGGAGATGGTACTGTTGGCATGTTTTCTTGGCTTGTTGTGGCTGCCATTGCTGGGTGAATACTATACAATACTAATCCATTTAATTAAAATTTTCATAATAACACGTTTCCTGAGGAGTTAGGAAGATCATGCCCAGAGTTGGAACAATTGAGAATAAATAGACATTTGTTTTCTTTGAACTGGCTTCTTTAGCAACAAAGAGATCAGTGATGCCTGCATCTCACTTATGATGAAGATGTTTACTCATGATTAACATCATTACCACACATTTATTTTTATCTTGCAGGTCCCTGAATGTATTGCTGACGAACCCGATATGGGTTCTTGTAACACGTATGCAGGTGCCTTTATATATATGTACATACATGCCATTTTTTTATTATTTTTTGCCCACACTTTGGATATCATCTTTAATATTAGTCATCAAAATAAGACTTTTCCACTTTCTCGAGCACAAAGACACTCGCACATGCACATAGTAAGGAAACAGGTGATATGCAAGATATGTAGGAGGACTGGGTGATTGAGCCCTGTCAGTTTTTGAAACATACATATAGCTTGCTTAGCTCAAGTTGTATGTTTTCAGGCATTGTATACATGGGATGGTATATCTTTTGCACACCTTTTTTTAAATAACAATAGTTGCAATCATAACATATGAGACAAAGATGAACATGAGTTTATAACTTTTAAATGTTTTGTAAACTATCCTGGGAATTTCCTGATATAACCTTTAACTATATATTCATTAATTATGTCCATCGAAGATTTTTCTGACAAAAGTATTTGGTTTTAGACACAAACTCAAGCAGAAAGAAAAATTATTGAGGGAAAGAAACAAGCTTTATTGAGGGAAGCTTCAGAAAGAAGCTCAATAGATTCAACTTTGCAAGAGAAGTTAGCTGAACTTGATTCCATAAAACCTCATCCATATGGAACTTTACAAGCGGTAGGTTTCCACTCACCTTTCATTTCTTAATCTATCTTTATGTTTAATATTTATCACAACATATGCTTGATGCTTGCAAGTGCTTCTTCACATCCTTTGTTTTATGAAGCATCACATATAACCTTGTCTAAGACTCGTAAATCATCCACTCATCTACTTACTTTCTGTCTTTTTAACTTTTCTTTGGTCACAATCATCAACTATTTAAAACTTGATCTTATTCTAGGATCATGGTTGGCTTGATGAAAGATAGGAAGAGGTAAAATTGATATTATATTACATGAGCGCAGATTACTAATGTGCCAATCTAAGACCTGTAATTAAATACTTTAATCATTTGCCACTTTTGAATTTGTTGGATAACCTGCAAAATGTTGGCGTTGTTTTGTCTCAAAATTGTGTTTACATAATTATGACATGAATGGTTATGGTGCAAAACCAAGTCCATTCATGTGGGGTTTGTAATTTTTCCTATTCTGCCACCCTTGACCATTGTGATTGTTTGCATGCAACAAATGCATCATAGTTATCTTAATAAGGGAGAAAATTTATTTATTTTAATTGGCTATAGGTTGTCATTCTAGAAAAGATAACACTATAGTTGTGGTTATCAATGATAATAAGATCATTACCACTGGGATTATCACTTGAGCATTCACTGGAGTCTTTTAGGTTTATTTTTTTATTGACACCGATTCTGGTTTCTGTTACGTGTGTTCAAGGCACGTGAAGTTTATAGTGAAGCAGGAATCACTGGATTTTGGAAAGGCATCATCCCTACCCTCATTATGGTTAGCCTCGATTTGTTTGTGCATTATCAGGTGCACTTTTAAAGTTAATCTCCACTCCTCATTTGGTCCTATTTTATGAATTCCAGGTGTGCAATCCATCAATCCAGTTCATGATTTATGAGAGTTCATCGAAGCATCTAAGGGCTAAACGTTCTGCTAACAAGCAGGGGTACAAAAATGTGACTGCTCTGGAGGTATAGAACTACTTCAGACAATCTAGTTTGGTTATGTCAGTCATTTGTGAAATATTTAACCTTGGCACATATATAGTGAACATCCGCTTGTCATTTGGAAAGGTCTTTTTATTAGGAGCTTTGGCAAAATTGGGAGCAACTGTCTCAACATATCCCCTATTGGTTGTAAAGGTAAATTCTCCACTGGCTTTTGTAATATTGGTGATCATCCCTATGGAATTAACTGTTCTCTTATTAATTGACTTGTTTGTAATATTGGATGATTGCTTGCCGCGTTGGTCTTTTCAAATAAAATGGATTCAAGATCTCGTCCTTGCAACTTTTTCTGCTTTAGATTTCACAACAAGAAGCTACAGATTGTTTTCTCACTTGGGGTTATATAAGCAACTGATTTAGCACACTAAGTTCTTTTCTCATAATGTTAGCACAACATGGACACAGAAGCTCACATGCATGTGATTATGCACAAAGTTCTGTATAATTATACTTGAAGTCTTTTCCTCTTTCTGTTCTCTTTGCAGTCGAGGCTTCAAGCAAAACAGGAGATTGGTGGAAATAACCTCTTAAGATACTCAGGTTTGCTTTCAGACACACAAAGGCATAATGGGAATAAACTATTTTACTTCTAGAGTTCATCACTATCATCTCTATCCTCCGGACTGTTGCATTTGTTTCTTTTATAATAACAATAGTGTATTTTTCTAAAATCAGTTTGATGTGCATTTGTTCTATGAATTAATCATTACAACACATTGATTGCCCTATAAACACGAGGTTGAAACCTTGAAGGTTAAAACAAGTTGCGTGGACCTTTTCCTTACAGTCTTTGGCTGCGCCAAACTTTCACATTTTTTCTTTTTTCCAGTAAGTTTGTGTGAACGAACACTTTTTATCATGCTAGCATGCATACTGATGAAGTGGCAAGACTTGCAAAAGAGGCAGCATTTCAAAGATTTTAGATAAGGTATGCCTTGGAGTTGAATGAGAAGGATATGCGATACTCAGTGAGCTCAAATTTTGTGAAGTGAAATAAAAGGTGGTATTTATAGTAGAGTGGAAGTGGCTTTCTCCAAGAAGAAAGTTGTGCTTGACTAACAGGAAGATGACCAGTGGAATTGGTAGAGGAGGGGCTTCTTGACCTTCTAGAAAAATCTGATCCGAGTTTAAATTCTCTTTAAAATATCTCATAAAACTAGACAATTTAAAGACTCTGCTAGAAATAACTCAAATTAATCCTATTTGGAGAAAGATAACTAGTAATTATGATAAAAATAAATGTTTGAGGCAAATAATAACTTTTACATGTATTTAACTAGTTAGTTTTGGATTGTCCAATCAGTTCTGGTACAACTAACAACTAGATTTGCTTCTCTCTAGTGACATGGTTAATTCACAGTTTGCTCTTTAGGAGAATAGAAGATTTATTAGTGATGCACGACAAAATTTGTATTGGGGCAATCAGACATATGGACTCCAGGGATTGACATTTGTAGATGTGCAAGATGCTTCTAGCTGTGGATCTGATTTGCAGAGGAATTAAAGGGGAAAGGGCAAAATCTCACTAGCTCCACACTGGTAAAAGTTCAGGAATTACTCCAGGATGTTAACTAGAAGCTTTTCACACATCTAGATCACGTCCCTAAAATCTTATAACCCCAAACATAATAAAAATCCTTTAAGAATTTCCCCGAACTCTTTCAGGGGTAGAAATGACAGTTTGCTCAGATTTTATACAATAGTTGAAAAACAAATTATGTGATTTCAGAATTGAATTCTAGGAGATTTACAGTTTTGTTTGTCATCTCACTGCTATAATACTGGTTTTTGTCTTCTTTACTGGTACACATGCAGGAACTCTTGATGCGATAGTCAAAATGATCCGTTATGAAGGATTGACTGGTTTTTACAAGGGGATGAGCACAAAGATAGTTCAGAGTGTGTTTGCAGCTTCTGTTCTTTTCATGATCAAAGAGGAGCTTGTTAAGGCCTACATGGTACTGGCTGATAAGAGCAAGAAACATCTGATAATTTCTAATAGTTGATGTTTGTTTATAGCTCATGAAAAGGCAATCACATAACCTTATCATGAATATATGATGGTTAAAGACAGCACCTCATGCCTGGACCAATCACTCCCTGGGACATTATGAGTTGAAAACTCAAAAGTTAACATTTTGCTTCTATAGTAATGGAATTCTGTAAAATTTTTATATTTTTTTTTTCAAAAATTATCCATACAAAAGATAATTTTTTATATATATAAATGAATCATAAAAACTCTTCAAGTTTAAATACATAACTAAAAAAATAGTCTTTTAAAAGAGTCTCTCCAAATAAAATAAAAGAGAAAAGAAAAGCTAATTTAAATATAAATTAAAATTTTTTTTGAGAAAAAACTATAAAAAAATAATTAATTTAAATTTTTTTAGAAAAAATAGAAAAAAAGATCAAAGTGCTGCTAAGTCTAGCAAGCTAGGTCAGCCTGTTTGATCTGGGCCACCGCGAAACGCGACTAGGTTGTTAGCTGTTTTTTGTGTGCAACTAAGGTGGATGATTGTAAAATTTCAAATAATGCATCGTCTGATTTTCTCAAATTCTGGCAATTATAATAGCTGAAAAATCAAAGCTTAAGTTTTTTTTTATTTCAAAACCTGTTTTTTAGTTTTTCAACCTATTTTGATAAAAAAACATCTATAAAATATCGTAGAGACTGTGATAAATTCATTTATGGCCTCAAAAAATCACCGTAAAAAACAATCAAACCGAAATAAAAAATCAATCTAAGTTCACAATTGTTTTTTCATGAACTTTAAACCTAAAAAACATTTAATATGAACTTTCTTCATCAAATAGAATCATTTGACACAAATATTATCTGTTTTAATTGCCTAAATCGGTGTCAACGATACTTTTCTCTTTCTACTGTCGGAATCCAGTCACCTCTCTCTCTCTTCTCTCAACTAATAACTAAAAAATAATAAAAATAAATTTTTGTACCAAAATTGAATTGGAAAAGTATTGAAATACTAAAATTATATAATTTGTGTGATTTTTAAAGTTAAATGATCAAAGTGTATCTTTTGCGAAACGTATAGCACGCCACCAATATTTGACCTTTTTTTTATTATTTTGGTCCATTTTTTTTAATTCTACCATTTCATAAGAAATTAAAATTAATTGGTTTTTAATTAAGACTAAATTGTTGGGGAAAAAAAAATTTAAAAACCAAATTAAAAAAATAAAAAAATTTACACAATCCATTTATAATAATATATAAAAGAATAAATAGTGGAGTTTTGCATAAAAAAAACCCACACCTCTTATAATTATACCTAATTTTGCACTTAAAAGTCTAAAAACAAAATTCATCGTGGCATAAAAATAGATGAGGTTTTTTTTTTTTTAACATTTTTAATAAAATACTACTGTTTTTTCTATAAAATATATAGTTAGATAGATAGAATAGATTAGGAAGGCTGTTGTGATTTACGAGGGTGACACGAGGACGCAACAATTTGCGACCAGAAAAACAAACCAATATTATAATATACACCTAGAATTAGAAAAAAAATAAAAATAAAAATAAAAATCAAAGAGTTAGTAATGTTTGGTCAAATTAATAAAAACGGAAACTGAGAAATTGAAGTGCATAGGCAGTTAAGAAAAGTAGAACTGAGTAGGATAGGCATAAAGCGCCAAAGCGATGATGAGCTTTGTTGCAGCCGGCAGCCAGTGCTTCTGCTCCTCATCCCTTGCCTTGGGTCCCCGTCCAACTTCAGCCTCAAGGCCAAAGACAAGAAGAGCAAGGGAAGCTCGAGCAGCTGTAGTGGAAGCGAGACCACCACCAGCTCCAGCTCGAGTGATTCGTCCTGCAGTGCGAGATGCAAATTTAATAGTGGGAGGTGATCGAACGGAAGACCTGCAGGCGGAGGCAAGAGCCATGGCCCGTGCCGTCAACGCGTCCGTCTATAGCCCCGAGGTTCTGGCCGTTCAATACGGCTCTAGGCCAATCAAGGCAAGCAAGATTATTCAGTTAATTTTTGGTTTTTTTCTGTTATAAATAGATAAACAATTAAACATGTGTATTTATGATGAATATTGATCTGAGATTCGATTGAAAAAAAAAGGTGTTGCGAAGAACTCTTGAGATATTGACAGGATTGGGTTCATTTGGGTTGAAACTATTGCTGGACAAAAGGAATGGCGTGTTCGATCAGAAGAAGGGTATACGAGCAGCCGAACTCCGGAGAATTTTCACCCGGTTGGGCCCTACTTTTGTTAAATTAGGGCAGGGGTTGTCTACCAGGCCCGACATCTGCCCCCCTGAGTATTTAGAGGAGCTCGCTGAGCTTCAGGTATCCTCTTATTTCTCATAATATAAATAATAAATGGGGGTACTGCCTTGCATCTCGCAAGTTACTATACCAGTCAAAAACATATACAATCAATCAATCATTAATATCAATTTTGAACTGAATGAACAGGATGCTTTGCCTACATTCCCAGACGCTGAAGCATTTTCGTGCATTGAGAGAGAATTGGGTCTCCCACTCGACTCGATTTTTTCATCCATTTCTCCTTCTCCAATTGCAGCTGCCAGTTTAGGCCAAGTTTACAAAGCTCAACTTACTTATTCTGGACAGACTGTTGCTGTCAAGGTGCAACGCCCTGGTATCGAAGAAGCTATTGGACTTGACTTTTACCTCATTAGAGGACTCGGCTTTTTCATCAACAAATATGTAGACATTATTACCAGTGATGTTGTTGCTCTCATTGACGAATTCGCACGCAGAGTTTATCAAGAGCTCAATTATGTGCAGGTTGTTTCTTTCATCATCCTTACTAGTACTAGCACTGCATTGCATCACAACTTCAGGAATGCATGCCTCTGGAAGTTATAATGCCCTTATACTTGCTGGAAACACAAGAATCCCAGTCCCTCTGGTTTCTTTCTTTCTGGCATACTACTTGGGCCCACCACTTATATTTTCCATGACCTTTCTTATTTCAAAACTCTATTTCTTTCCTAGCTTCCTCTGCGACTTTCTTTCGGGTTTGAATTTTAATTTCAACAGGATCCTGCAGGAGGGCCAGAATGCAAGGAGGTTTAAGAAATTGTATGCTGACAGGGAAGACATCCTTGTTCCAGATATCTTCTGGGATTATACAAGTGGCAAGGTGTTGACAATGGATTGGGTTGATGGAGTCAAATTGAATGAACAAGATGCTATTGAGAGACAAGGTTTAAAGGTTCTCGATCTAGTCAACACAGGTATACAATGCAGCCTCAGACAGCTACTTGAGTATGGATACTTTCATGCAGATCCTCACCCTGGCAATCTCCTGGCAACACCCGAGGGAAAGCTTGCTTTTCTTGATTTTGGAATGATGAGTGAGACCCCAGAAGAAGCAAGATTTGCGATAATTGGTCATGTGGTTCACATGGTTAATAGGGATTACGAAGCCATGGCCCGTGATTACTATGCTCTAGATTTCTTGTCACGGGATGTAGATGTGTCTCCAATTGTTCCAGCACTGCGTAACTTCTTTGATGACGCACTCAATTACACTGTGAGCGAACTAAACTTCAAAACTCTAGTGAATGGTCTGGGTGCTGTTTTTTATCAGTATCCGTTTAATGGTAAGTTATGTTTATTTTTTAACATTTCCGTAGATAAATACAACATAATTATTTAATTGGTCACAAAATAGCCAGTGAATGCAGTGCTTGTGTAATCTGATTGTCTGGCTTGTCAATTAACCTGCAGTTCCAGCTTATTATGCTTTGATATTGAGGTCACTCACTGTACTTGAAGGCCTAGCCCTTTATGCTGATCCTAATTTCAAGGTTCTGGCTGCTTCGTATCCATATTTTGCTAAAAGGCTTCTCACTGATCCAAATCCATACCTTAGAGATGCTCTTATTGAGTTGCTCTTTAAGGATGGTAGGTTTAGGTATGTACTCTGCTAATATTAAATTCTACACTTCCATTTGAATCTGCTCATAGCAAGAACCTAAGTTTTTGCTCAATTTAGGTGGAATAGACTTGAAAACCTACTTGTCCAGGGAAGTAAAGATAGGGACTTCTCTGCAAATGATGCCTTACAACCTGTTTTGAAGCTATTATTGGGCCCAGATGGCGAACAGCTCCAAATTTTAGTTATTAAGGAGGCTGTCCGTGTCACTGAAGCTGTAGTGATCGGTACAGTAATTGATACGTACAATTCTATCCCAAATGTTGTGAGGGCTTTAATCTTTAATGCCAATGTAGCTGGACCTCTCACAGTGAGTGATTCTGAAATTGATAGCATGATGGCGCTTCGGGACCAGGTTTTCAGGATATGGGGGCTTCTGCGATCCTCTCAAGATTTTGATCCGGCCCTTTTGCAACCTATATTACAGGTAAATACAGTTGTTTTGTCATACTTAAGATTGTCTTACATTTGTATGGAGGTGCATAACCTAGCTAGCTTAGGAAGTATAAGAATCTGATCAAGATATTTGTTAAGGCTGGTATCAAAGTAACTGGAGGTCTTTTGCACCAGTTTTTGCAAAAGCAGTTTTCCTCCAGCACATCTTAAATCACATCATATGTAACTGTAAATTTTCAATTAGTCATTCAAAAATTAATTATATTTAGAGCTCTTCTAGTTGTTTTATTTGTTAATGGCTCCTAACCCACTCCCTTTTTCACACAAATTGGTAAGGCTACTTCTTAACTCTTTTCACCTCTTGGACTCTCACCCGAGGACAAACCCAACCTTTTTGGTGCTATACATTTGTGTCGAGAATATGATTCTAGACAACGTATAAACGGAGTGATTGATTCATCTGACCAATACAAACTGGTGCTAGATTAAGGATTGTTGAGCTGAGTTGACTGTTCCATTGATTAATAGAAATGAAAACTTTGTGGAGTAAGAGCCATTCATTCTTGAGATGAAAACTAAATAGGGAAGTGTGCATGCGCAGGTGCTTCAACAGCCTGAGGCACGCAGCCTCGGGGAGCGTGTTATAGGTGGCATCACACAACGGCTTGCAGCACGATTATTACAACAAGTTCTTCGAGCTCCGACCACAGTTTCTACTTCCATTTCATAAATTGTTTCTAACAATTGGGGTAAGCTATATGCATGTAATTATATGCTTGGAATGGAAAATATTGATTGATACATTTCGACCATTCTTTGATGAAAAAATATATTTTAGGATCATTTGAAATGAGTATGCAAAAGGAGAAAAGCCTGTATTCGTCACCACTTGTAAACTCCTCAAAGAGGGCCCTTGGATATTCATGCAAGTGACTGATAATACATTAATACAGCAATAGAAATGGACCATTTGCATTCAACAAACAAATTTTGGGGTACATGGATGGAGGAGCACCATTAAACTACAAGCCCAACGGTGTTTTGATTTATCTTTTACCACTCTTCGTTAATTCATGTGTTTTGAGATATCATTACCGCTCTGTTAATTCATGTGACGACCTATAAACAAATATTTTGTTAAATGATTTAACTAAATCACTGGGTAATTGCAAAAAAATAAAACATAAAATGCAAATGCATCTTTGTTGGAATTAAACCAAGTAGGTGTTAATCTTCACTCTAATGTTCTACGGATTTAATCTCTTACTAGGAATCATTATTTTTAAAGTTCATTTCCTAGTTAATGTTGTGCTTTTTATTGGTGTCAGAGCTACTATAAATATAGAAGAATGATTTTATTTTTAAATGTATCTCGTGGTTAATTAAGAAATAAATATTAGTGTCATGTCTGGTTTTAAAAAATTGTGTTGTGTGAGAGCTGAGTTACATTTTGGCTTTTAAACCCAAATGAGCATGAATGAATCCATCAGCTCTTGCCGATTCTTTCGAGCTGCAAAAACTATATTATATGCAAACAAATTTCATTCTCATCGAGCTGTTGAAGTTTCTTGGCGGAACGTCCTGCAAAAAGCGTAAATCCAACTTCTTTTGTTTTTAATTTCACCTCTCTACTTCAATATAACAGGCGACTATCCATTCTCATTGGGTTGTTGAAGTTCCCCGTGGTATATTCTGCAATGAGCATGACTCCGTACTAACTTTAGCAACGTAATTGAAAGACATCAGCTTCGTGAAAAAGATCCTCTTCAAAGCTCAAAATAATTATTCCGGAAACCAGAACTACACTCAACACCATTAGAATGCATTGGACTCTGCTGTGGAGTCTAGCTGAATATTGGCTACGAACCATTGGACCTGTTGCCTGTTGGTAGACCTTGCACCATTTTACAAGAGATGTAGAAGGGCTACAGTCACAGTAAGAGATGGCTGTTCTTCGATTATCGTAGAAAATAGACTCTGACGTGAGTTCACATCATAAATGGCAGACCCGCTCCAGGAGACGATCAACAAAATAGTTTGCTAGAAAGTTGATTAAATAAAACGGAAAAGAAGAAGCAGTAAAGTAATAATAATAACAATGATAATTTGATAAATTGCCCCCTGGGAATGTTATTATGAATATTTGCAGATGAAATCTAAGACAAGTCTGAGCTTGCTTGTACAAAGTATACATGAATGGAAGATCATGTCTTCTGCTTAGCACAGTAACATTGGGTAAATATAATTGCATACGTTGCACATTCCATTATGTGCAGTGGTACAAGGGACAAAGAAGAGAGGAGGATAAACGAAGAAAGCATTTAACTTAACCGAACGAATGTGGGCAGGCAGCAGCATGACTTCAGTCTTTCTTCTTAGCACAGTAACAATGCTTCGCAAAATGCAAAAGGAAATGGTTCAAAATATATTAGCATTGAGAGTCACGGAAACCTTCTTAAAAGAATCGATACCATATTTTGTAGTCAAGTGAAGTTTCATAAATGACAAATATTTATATAGTTCCTCGAACCTCGAATATTTATATTTCTCCAACGGCAATTTACAGAATTCCATTACTATCAGAAGCAAAATTTTAACTTTTGAGTGTTCAACTCATAATGTCCCAGGGAGTGATTGGTCCAGGCATGTGGTGCTGTCTTTAGCCATCATATATTCATGATAAGGTTATCTGATTGCCTCTTCATGAGCTATAAACAAACATCAACTATTCGAAAATATCAGAATTTTCTTGCTCTTATCAGCCAGTAGACAAAAACAAGTATTATAGCAGTGAGATGACAAACAAAACTGTACATCCCCTAGCATTCAATTCCTAAATCACAAAATTTTTTCTTAACTATTGTATTAAAGCAAAATGTCATTTCTACCCATGAAAGAGTTCGGGGAAATTCTTAAAAGACTTTTATTATGTTTGGGGTTTAGGGTTTAAAGATTAAAATATTTGGCTTTATAGATTTTAGGGTTTATGGTTTAGAAATTAGAGTTTAGAGGTTTGAGTTTCAAGTTTAGGGTTTAAAGGTTCAGGTTTAGGGTTTATAGTTTTACAAGTTTAAGGTTTAGGGTTTTGGTGGTTAGTTTTTTAGAGGTTTAGGGTTTAGGTTTAAGTTTTGGGGTTTTTAGGTTTCGGGGTTAGAGTTTTAGGTTTCGGGGTTAGGGGTTTAGGGTTTGATGAGGTTAGGATTTTAGGGTTTAGGAGTTAGGGTTTTAGGTGTTTAGGGTCTGGGGTTTGAAGTTTTAGGTTTTTGGGTTTTGAGTTTTTTAGAGTTTAGAGTTTAGGGTTTAAGGTTTGAGTTTTGAGATTTAGGGTCTGATTTTAAAGGAGAGAAGGTTAGGAAAAGAATCTTAGAGAGAGGTCTTTCTACCAGAGCTGTAATCTCTCCGATAACCGTTGGATCCCTACCATTTTCAGACATGTTGTTCGCCACACCCAACTCTACAATTTGACCGTTCAGATCTTGTCTTACCTGCTTCTTTTGAAGGTTATTAGATTTAGATCTCTCATCTGTCACCTGTTCTTGCCCTGCTCTTTCCTCTATCAATAGTTCTCCCCCTGGTTTCTTTTATTGTTCCATCAATCCAACTACTTGCTCTTCTATGGCTTCCACTAGAAACCATAACACTCTACCCACAGGCCAAAAAATAAGCCAACTAGCATATTTCATCATCGTTTTTACTACAAAACTTCCACCCAACCAATGCCCTCTACAAGCTCTAAACAACCTTCCTTAAATACTGCAACCCCCAAAAACTCTCCCCCGATCTCCTGGGCAGAGAGGGTTAAAGTCACAAACTAGCACTAGGTTCACCTTAGATTCTATTCCTAGACAGAAGGTAGGAGGCTGACTCAAAATTTCAGAGGAGCTACTGTCAGAAACAACAAAACAATGGAAAAGATGTATGACTACTGCTAATGGCTTCATGATCTTCAGATTCCAAACAACCTAAAATGAAAACAGTGTTGGAAAAAGGCCTCTGGATGTTTGGGGGCAAAACAATCATCCTCCAGCAATGACACCTCCACTTTCTTTTTGATAAGAATAAGATATCTAAGCTTCCAGTCTAGATACGCTTGCATGGTTTGCCTTTTCCCCTCTGGTCTAAGGCTGACCTAAGCCTATTAGCTAGTATGGTGGGTAGACCACTCTCTTATGATGAGCAAACCTAGAACAACACCTGCCTAGATTATGTAAGAGTGTACGTGGAGATAGATTCACCTCTCCCCTTTACCCACCAATTTGAGATTGAAAGCCCTCTCTCAGCAGACCCCATCAGTTGATGTTGACAACATCACCAAGGAGGATCGCTATACTAATGCAGTTGGGAAACACAAGTCAGTGGTGACCACCCTCGCTATCCCTTCATTCCAACCTTTTAGAAATGATACTCATCTTACTGCTAAACAGACTGATAGCAGAAAGGGTCAGCTTCCCTAAAAGCTAATGGAACATGCAACTAGACATATGATACCTTACAACAATAGGTCTATACCCTCCATGCTAGTAAGAAACTTAGGAAGTGATGGGGATGGGGGTGAATCAGACCATAACTTAACTCAAGACCATCAATTGACTGAAGAAAATAAACTGCTATTTGCTGGTTTTACTCAATGCGTGGAGAGCAAAATGGCACCTCTGACAAGTGCTATTGCAGCTTCATCCTCTGCAAAAGAATCCTCTGTTGACACATCTTAGCACTTGTCAGAGGAGTACATTAGCACTTGTCAGAGGATTCTTTTTTAGGGTTTAGGGTTTGAGTTTGGGGTTTGCGTTTAGGGTTTACGGTTTACAGTTTTAGAGTTATGGGTTTTGGGGGTTTGAGGTTTTGGGTTTTGGGTTTTGGATTTGGGGTTTTGGGATTTGGAGTTTAGGGTTTAGGGTTTTTGGATTTTCGGGTTTCGGGATTCAGAGTTTGGGGTTTAGGGTTTGAGGGTTTAGGGGTTTAGGGTTTTGGGTTTAGGGTTTAGGGTTTTAGGGTTTAGGGTTTAGGGTTTAGGGTTTAGGGTTTTGGGTTTAGGGTTTAGGGTTTAGGGTTTAGGGTTTAGGGTTTAGGGTTTAGGGTTT
>Ga0307517_10005783_pt1 | contig 18490 bp, 9 predicted proteins | sample 23_EM_MG_FD_194515 | JGI IMG/M metagenome (GOLD analysis project Ga0307517, IMG submission 194515) | Populus trichocarpa ectomycorrhiza microbial communities from riparian zone in the Pacific Northwest, United States - 23_EM | ecosystem: Host-associated > Plants > Roots > Unclassified | place... | reverse complement strand
CTAGTTATGATTTAAATTTGCAGAAACATGGCAACACTTGGCATGAACTATAATTTTCTACTTTTGGCATCTAAAAAATAACTTACTCCTTGAAAAAGTTCCATTACTCACGAGTCAAGGGAATAGAAAACAACGGTGGATCTCTGTTCAACTTTCTAGTGTTTCAATGGTGGTCTGTGGGTGGATTTGTTGAGAGACTTATCTCACCTAGGAGATGCTGGAATCATGCATGGAATGAAATTTGTAGTGTCAACTGAAACCGGATGGCTTTACTGCTATAGTGACTGGCTTTTTTAAATAGCCAGTTTTATTGATTCAAGTTTTGGGTTCGTAATTGATTAGATAATCAGCTTAGACTGCTACTCTAGCTCGCAAAACAAAGAAACAGGCGCTTCTAAAGCCACCTGGTTACCATGTGATTATATCAGTGATATCACTAGACAACGTCATGAAAATATGATATGCAGGTTTTGATGGAGTTGAGATCCACGGGGCGCATGGTTACCTCATTGATCAATTCTTAAAGAACGGAATCAATGACAGAGTAGATGAGTATGGTGGATCAATAGAAAACCGGTGCAGATTCATGATGCAGGTGATTCAGGCAGTAGTTTCAGCTGTTGGTGCAGAACGAGTAGCTTTCCGAATGTCGCCAGCAATTGATCACCTTGATGCCACAGACTCCGATCCACTCAACTTAGGCCTTTCAGTGATTGAGAGGATTAACAAGCTCCAGCTGCAGGTGGGCTCAAAACTCACCTATCTGCATGTCACTCAGCCACGCTACACAGCTTCAGGCCAAACAGAGTCACGCAGAACTGGTAGCGAAGATGAAGAGGCCCAAATGATTAGGACTTGGAGAAGGGCATATCAGGGTACTTTCATGTGCAGTGGCGGGTTCACCAGGGAGCTGGGGATACAAGCTGTAACTGAAGGTGATGCTGATTTGGTATCATATGGTAGACTTTTTATCTCAAACCCAGATTTAGTCTTGAGATTGAAGCTTAATGCACCACTGAATAAGTATATCAGGAAAACGTTCTACACCCAGGATCCTGTTGTTGGGTACACAGATTACCCTTTCCTAAGCAAAGCAAATGGAGTCCAGGTGCCACTGTCACGCCTCTGAAAGGGAATTTTTGGTATTCTTGGAGGCCTACAATTGTTGATTATCATGGTCGAGAGTTTGTGTCTACAGAACATGATCATCTTCAGGTAAGTAGCTCTTGGTAACAGAGCAATGGTAGTCAAGAAGTTGCATCAGTTTACTGTAATAATTGGAACTCATTTTGTGTCCAAAAACAAATGTAAGATTAGGTATTTCTCTTACCTAGCATTAGTATTCTTTCTTATTTCAAGAAGTTTCAAATTCAAGGGTTTTTTTTTTTAAAAAAAAACAATATATTTATAATGAAAAATTTATAATATCTTGGTGAAGGCAAAACAAGGATATAACCTTTGGTATGCTCTTGTTATTATGTCAAGCATTAAATCCATTTTGTGTGGTCCACTTGTAAAATAAAATAATTAACAATTTAAATATTTTTCTTATTAGACCGTGTGAAATTAATAAAATTGGCTCACAAATTGTTTGAGAGGCAACCTTCTAGAGAGATGTATGTTTAAATACAAAATAACAATGTTAGAAAAGATGTCTGTATCTTTTATAACCCGACTTAAGAGTAAGCTCCATTGCTTGAATTTTTCTTTTGTAATAAAATAAAATACAAAATAAAAACTATAAGAAATTAAATATTTGGTGAAGGTATGTTTTCTTAAATTGGGAGTTTTTTTTTTCAAGAAAATATCTCTTTCTATATGAGTATTTTTTTTATCTAGAAAGAGTGTTCACAACAGAAAAATACACGTTGTTTATTAGTTTTTACTATATCATTGGTGACACTTTGCTTCGGGTCATATTAATTTTTTTAACATAAAAAAATATTTATTTTTAGTAATAAAAAAGATAAAAAAATTATATTATATTAGAATTTATTTGATGTGACCTTGTTGACTTAACAAATTCAAAAACAACTAAAATGAGTAATAAAAATATATTTTGATATAAAAAATCAGGTCAACATCTTCTTTTTTTTATATTGAAATAACAACATATTAGATCAACTTGGAATAATTCAAGTTAACTTGTCAAATCTGCTGCTTAAGTCATGAGACCCTAATAACCCTATAAAAAATAATTGTTTTTTATAAAACTCAATTCTTAATTAACCCAATAATAAAAAAAAAATTGAACTAAAAAAATGAATTGATTGAGTCAACTTGGTTAACTTGTCAAACATGGATCATAAAATTAGAAAAATTCAATTTTCAATCAATCCAATGTTGAATGGTGAAATTAAAAAAAATCAATTACAAAAAAACACTCAAGTCAACCAATCAAACTTGTGACCCGGGTCATGAGATCAAGATAATTACATAAAATACATGCTCAAACAAATTATAAAACCTAATTCCCAATAATCCAATATTAAATGATGAAACTAAAAAAAATCAACTAAAAAAAAATAAAAAACTCGAGTCAACCAAACTAATATGTGAATCGAGTCATAAGACAATAATAACCCTATAAAAAATAAAAAAAATATAAATCTCAATTTTTAACTAATCCAATTTTAAAGAGATTTAAACTTAAAAAAATCTAATAAAAAAGTGCACAGACATGCTTCCTAGAATGTTTGTCAATCTAAGAGGGTGTTTAAAAGTATGGTAGCTATTGTTTTTCAAAGTGTTTTTAATTCCAAAACATATTAAAATAATATTTTTTTATTTTTTAAAAATTATTTTTAACATCAACAAATCAAAATGATATAAAAACATCAAAAATATATTAATTTAAAATAAAATAAAATAAAATAAAATACTTTTAAATTTTTTCAGAAATATTTTTGAAACATAACTAATTAATTAATTAATTGGAGGCTTATCGATGATGATAACATGAAATCCAAGGATGCATATCAATGTAGTGAGAGCTCAAGAAAAAGCAATTTCAAAAGGTGAGCTGGCATGTTCGAATCTCAGCACTTCAGAATTGGTTTGGTTTTCCTCTTGGATTTTCTTTCCATAGACTTGCCAGTTGCCCCTGTAGGTGACCCTGTTGTCTGCTCTTGAAGAAAAAAAGAAACTAGAGCAAGCCTGTGCTTCTTATCCCAGGAATAATTTTTATTTATTGATTTAAATACCCTATTGTCCACCTTGCATTTTTTTTGTTTTTATTTTATTTATTTCATTAATTTTTTTATTTTAATATTGAGATTTAAATACCCTTTCTCTTATTGTTTAAACAAATTGGATCAACTTTATTTTTTAGATAGTAATTGATTTCTTTATAATTTTTTAGTTGTAAGATATTTTAAAGAGATTAGTTTGATTTTTTTTTTTAATTTTATATTTTATATAGGGCGGGTAAGTTAGCTACTATGAGCTACAGGTATTATACATCTGAGAAATATGGAAGAAAACAAAGAAATGCATTTCACTAAATATGGCGATAAAACACACAATCTAATAAGAGCATCCATGGCCACCACAGCAGTGACCCCGAAGGGGCAGAAACAGCAAAACCAGTAGAAATGCATCAGATAATACAATTCCGAGCGTGAAGGACCAGAGAGAGCTTTAGCCTTCAAAATCTGTTTTAACCCACTGGCTGTGGCCGTACTTGCTCTTCATCTTATCATCAAACTCCTTCTCTTTAATTTCGACAATTTTAGCTACATTTGCCATGGATTCCTCTTGTACTCTTGCAATCCTTCTGCTCCTCTTCTTGGCTGTAGCCTCCCTCTCAGCTTCCAACCCCTCGTACTCTCTAACCCAACAGTTATGCACGGCACAACTCAACACTAACACAACCAGCTGCATCATGAGCATCGCCATCAAAACCCCACATTCCAATCTCACCAAGAGCTTCGCCTCTCTGGGGTCTCTGCTGGATTTGAGCATAGCAAGGCTGGGCTTCTCTCTTGTAAACAAGGCTAATATGCTCAAGACTTGTCCAACTAGAGAGGCAAGGAGAAGAGAAACATGGGTTATGAAACACATGTGAGTGAGCTGAGAGTAGAAGCCAACGAAGGAGGAGAGTAGAGAAATGCAAGAGCCAACAAGTAACGCAAAACCCAGTGAAGTCGGAGGCATTTTGAGGAGAACTATGGGAACTATAGAGGCTGAGGAAAGGATAAAAAGAGTGAAATTCAAGCATGAAAGGAGAAGGCTTGGGAAAGAACACGAGCTTCTAAGCTTAGAGGAGGCCATGTTTTTGGTTGATGTTGGAATTGTCCAGAGTTTTTGCTGTTGAAAAGAGTGAGGGTTTTTGAATTCATATATAGTGGAGGTGGGATTTGGCCGTTGGAGGCTAAGGACAACGGCTAGGGAAGGGATGGGCCACTCTAGCACCTCTAACGGTGATGATGATGCATCGTTCCCTCTCCACATGGTTCAAACTTTGAACTTTGGAGCAAGTGGTTCGATTTTAATTTTCAAGGCGTACTGTTCGGGCTTCAAATTATCAAATTAGGAAAATCACTTTTTGTCTATATTATACTTTATATTAAAGTTGAGCTATCATTCGAGCAAGGTTAGTATAGAAAAATAAAGACAATTGTGATGGTACCCCAAGCCCGTGACCGAATTTCCATTGCTTATATTCAAAAACAGGTGCCCACAATTGGAGACAGACATGACCATGGAAAGGTTCAAGAAAGAGACAATGGAGGCTTCCCAACAATATTGGTGCACGTACTATCAGGAGGAGCAAGAAACATTCATGGTTTTTTTTGGTTTTTTTATCAGATTATGGAGAAGAACTGAGGGTGATGATTATGAAACCGGGGATGGTTTGGCACAAGGATCAAATTACTTTCAAAATTGAGTACAACGTTAATTGATGTCAAGAAAGTGAAGTTTACGTAGATTTGTACAAGCATTAATCCAGATAATTTATATTGGAAGGATGAACTGAGAAACTTTCGACAAGGATGATTTTGGTAATAAATCACTTTAAACTTGAGATTATCTTCAAATTACTTCATCTTCAATTAGTCAAGCAACAAAATATTCCTAACTTTTTTGGATGACAATGAATACTCATGCGTCGGATTGGATTTTATAATATTCATGCTCTAACCTAAACCCTAAACTTTTATATGAACCCAATCGGGTATAAATTAAACTCGACCTAATCTATACCCAAACTCGACCTAATCGGGTTTCAAGTATCCATCAACTATCCAAAAACTCGAATAAAAACCCTTATCACCTTTCTCTCTCCATCATGGTACCATCCTTTCTCTCACTACTCCAAATCGCTTGCCTTGCACACACCCTTCTTTGTTATTGATATGATACCCACCTAAATTTAGCACTAAAGCTCATCAATATAACATTTGAGAAATTACAAGCTGTGAGATGATACATCTCTTAACAAAATGTGCCACTTGACATGACAGCTTAAGCCAACAATAATTCGAGGAGACTTGGGCTAGATTCTTGCCAGCCAAATAACCTTCACAATCCAACTCAAGGATAACATGCTCCCGAAAGGAAATTCTAAAACACACAATTGCAAGCCACGAAATAACTATTAAAAATAACATATTCACCTCGCTTACTACCATCATCCACCTCAGAATAGATCTACCTAAAGGAATGATCTCCTATGTAGAACTCTTAAGAAGTGTCCAACCCCACAACCTTGGGATGCATGATGCTAAGAAAGTAAGATGAGTAACCCACTTACTTAATGCATCAACCAGCTTGTTGAAGCTGCAAGATTGGTGCCTTAAGGAGTAAACTCCGGGAGATATGACACTTATTTGGCATAACGATGACTCAGATTCTAGTGCCCATTGATGTGCTATAAGGGCTCGTGATCAGTAATGAGAATAAACTCCTTTTGCACCAATTATTGATGCCAATCTTCAATTACTAAACAATAGCATAGAACTCAAGGTCATAAATGGAGTAGTTCTTGAAACTCAATAGCTTCTCACTACAAAAGCCACGAGACAACTGACATAGTAGGGAGTGACGGCATGGTAACAGAGCTTTTTCTAAATCAGAGTCATTAAAGACTATGAACACCATAACTATAGAGGGACACATAAAATATTCAATTTTTATTCATCCAAGTCATTAAAGACTATGAACACCATAACTATAGAGGGACACATAAAATATTCAATTTTTATTCATCCAAGTCTCATTGTCAAAAGGCTATTACAATCTTTAGTGTAAAAGAAACTAGAAAACCCTAAAAATACCAAATAAAAAAATAAAAGAGGAAAACTATTTCCATTAAATAGAAAACAATAAAAGCATAATAATACTAAATAGAAAAAAAAATCATAAATTGAAAAGGAAGAAATATAACTAACCACGCAAATATTTATTTTTTCCAATAAGCTCATGCATCAATCTCCTCCATTTGGAAAGAACTTGTCCTCAAGTTCAAACTTTAATCATCAGAAACTATGTTCCATCATGAACATGTGGTACATAATGTTTTTAGGGTAGAACATCCTAAATCAGAAACCATCCTCCACCGTGAACATGTTCTTAAAGCAAAACCACAACTAAACCAATGATCCTTTTGTTTGTGGGTCAACCGATCGTGGGTCCCTAACACCTATATATAGGCCGCCTCATCATATTTCCCTAACACCTTTGTGCGAGCCACTCCTCATGAATCCCTAACATCATGAACAAGTGGTACATAATGTTCTTAGGGCAGAACCTCCTTGATCAAAAAACCAATGATCTTTTTGTGTGTGGGCCTCCCTACCTTTATTGTTCATTTCTATCACTTTAATTGAAAAAATAAATAAATAAACTCTTATTGTTCAATAGAAAAGTCGCAACTCTTGAACAAGATAGCTTTCAAGTGGCTAGAAATAAGGCATTGAGCAATTCGCAAACAAGCTTTGAATAGTTCACTTCCTATACATTAAACAGGTGATAAGATAGAGAAACAAGATGTAGCCAACAACATTTACAAACTTAAGAATGGGGCCCTAACCCATCCTATGTTCCTCTTGAACTAGGGTATTGCCCATCTGGAAACGCCCTTTTGTTTTCTCTCCATGCCTTTTCCTTCACCTTCTCAATGTTGGCATCACCGTTTTAAGCACAATTATCTAAGACATAAATTCAAAGTTGCAGGAAAAAATACCCTGATGCTCTCTTATAATTGAGAATCATTGATATCCAACATATCATCAAAGATGTATATCCATAATACAAATGTGGAGTACTTGGAGAAACCTCCACAGCCCATTTCCTCTACCACTACGGTCTCCATACCCACACGGCAAGAATTAAAACATGCATTCCATTTTACTAATTTTCTATGAAACTCGTTTTGGTTAAGAGTTGTCACCATATAATAGTACACTTATATCACTAGTGGGCTCGGCTTCATTCTCTCTCGCATCACTAATAATGTTTAATATTTTTCTCTCCGGTCACTAACAATATATCCTAAATTAGGAAGAAAACCCACATCTTTACACAAGTAATGAGATACACCAACTTCAGCCATACCAGACCTGAAAGGATTTGATATAAGCAAATACCTGCTCAAACAATAAATGTGCCTTTATCATAAGCTAGTAAACAATAGCCCCAAAGAAATGATCATTAATGCTGGGCAAGGACAAAAAAAATGCTAATATCATAAGCTAATAGCAACAAATAATAACTCCAAAGAACCAGTAGAATGGTCATTGATGTTGGGAAAAAAATAAACAACAAACGACATTTATGTTCCATGGAAATTCTGTAAGAAATCAAATGACCAAAGTAAATGACAAGGATGGGCAGCTCTACCTTTTTTTCTGACACAAATCATGATGGATGGGTTAGAATGGCCTCAACTCTATCTAATGATGCTTGCAGCCTTCCCGAGTTCATGTTGAACAATGGCTCATCAGCGCCCAAAGCCCTGAAAGCATAATAAGGTTTCATCTATGAGCCATAACATGCGAATAAATAAACAATGGCAGCAAATTGAATTATTTGGCATGTAAACCCAACATGAGAAACAGTTAACAACAGTAGCACTATAATCATAAACTTCTCCTTCATGAGCTAATAATGCACTGAAGATCCAAGAACTTGCCCAGTAATTTCTGGAAGAACATAATCTGCCCTCCACCCAAACCGCAAATCCATGCCAGGGAACAATCCGAGTGACGTCTTATTCTGAATCCGAGATATGCCATCTCCACCTAAACAAGTTGTAAGCTTCCATTTCCAACCAGTAGCATGCAACTGAAAATTATGGCCTACGCCGACCTATATTTCCAAGATTTACGAGTCCAATTACCACAAAATGCATACATCTGAGTTCAATAACCAATAAACTATCCAAAGTACAAGCTCTTCACTTTGAAAACTAACCAAACACACTAAAATTCTCAAGATGTGGAAAAGGATCAAACCACACCTGGAGATTTAGAAACTTGGTAACAGGAATCTTCTTTGAAAGAATGCGTACATCCTGATGTATTGGCTCATATATGAATTTCCACCTCCGCTCAGGGGACAAAGGTTTTAGAACAATCTTGCCTTGGAATTCATTGATTGGAGCATTATAGAACTGAATCAACATAGGGACTCCAAAAATCACAACCAGACAAACAACAGATCAATTAATGCATGTATAGCAGCACATCATAGGAAAAACAACAAAACAATTGAGTATGCATAGCCAAAATAGACATCTATTCATTGAAAGAAAAAAAATCCATTCAACCATAGCTGAAATGAGAACAGGAACATGGATATTTTTTTAAGTTTCGTTTGACAACATACCAATATTTGTCACTCTAACAGGAGCAATGAATCAGTTATTTATTTCCTTTTGCTACCCACTACCTTGTCAAGTTTTCCAAGCAATAAAATCTCACAAAAGCTTAAGGTTCCACTCAGAAGTTCAAAACTTTCATGATCACATCTTAGTGCTTTCATTAGATTAGTTGTCTATCTTTGATAACAGAAAAATGCTCCCCAGTCATTTGTGTCAATTACTCTGCACAGAAATGTGAATCCATGTGAAGGATCCACAACAACGAATTCAAGTAGAAATAGGAAATTTGTCAAACATGGAAAGCTTGCACGATTTTCCAAAATGGTCAAAGCCAGAGCTATTCACCAGACAGCATAGTAGATAGAAAAAGGCAGGGACAACGCACAAGAATACAAGTAGATTGCCATAATAGATCAATCTTCATATTTACAAGTATCTTACATCTGAAAGGAATAACCAGCACCACAAAAAACACATTTTCTTTTACAATATTACATTTCCAGCATAGGACAAAAAGAAAAGGAAAAAAGAAAAAAGAAAACCCTCACATCTTCACTCTCAGTGATCATTTTCCACACATAACATAGCAAAAACTAGCAATAACAAAAATAATCCATTTTTCCAACCTGTACTGTATATCTTGGCAAGCAAAAAAGGGCAAGAAAATTCAAATTATACCTCTAAATTGACACCAACGCGAATCCCCTCAATCTCCTTTCTAAACTTGAGAAACAACTCAGATGGAATCAAATTGATATTGTAAAGCTCTTCCCATGAAGTGGGCTCCTCTCCATTTGAACCAGAATCCATTTTTCAACTGCAAAATAAACCAACCAGCCATCTCTCTCAAACTTTATTATTATTGCTATTATTGTGCATAAAAAATAAACCTTTTTGTTTGCTTTGAAATGAACGAAATTTCTTTCATGTTTCCCTATGACTGAAAAAGCTTATGAAGAAGACGAATTCTATGGCTAAGCAACAGTACCTTATTGCTATACTACTGTGTACGTATACGAGTATTTGTCCTTGTATAATTAACCACGTACGGACTGAGAAAGGAAAACGAGCTTTGTAAGAGTGAAGGACACCACTGAGGTTTCGTTCCAGAACAAGACTGGTTGGTGGGGTGCAATCCATTAGATACCTAAGATACCCCTTCTCTCGTTTAATTACAATTCTGTCCTTTTAGTTTTTTCATCAAAACTAATTAATTAATTCATATAGTATAAAAATAATTAAATTATTCCTTGATGATCATCATTAATACATCCTCAATTAGTTTTTTTACCTCTCAAAATTTCCTTAGTTTCCCATTACAACTATTTCTCTTTCTTTTTTTTTTCTTTTTTTTCCATACAGAAATAAATAAAATGAAAGGATTAAATTGTAAAAGAATTTTAAAAAGTCAAATATATAGCTTTTAAACACATAAAAATTATTTAATTACATAATTTCCTTTAACTATATGAACTAAAATAATTATTAAAAAAGAACTAGAACAACATGGCTTTTTATTTTTCCAAATTCTCAATTCAAACACACAATTTACTATTCATTTACTATGCATTTCTTCCTTTATTAACATTTTGTTTCCTATAATTTACACCGTCTATAGTTCAATCACTAAATTTTATTTTATTTTTAATTTCATCCCATAAAATTATATTTTCATGATTTATGTGATGAAATCTATTTTTATTTGTTTTCTCTTATTTACCTAACATTTTGTTAAATATCTCAATGTCATCGATTTTACAAAATATAATTTTAGCTTTTGGTAAAAACAAATTGACATATGAAGGACTAAGATTAACATAAAGAAAGAAACATATCCCTTTTCCATAAATAATTAAAAAAACAAGCAAAAGTTCCATTTGATCACTCAAGTTTTAATTTTTTTCAAATTTCATCCATATTCTTTTAGGTTATTATGTTTTGATCTTAAACTTTATTTTTATCATATTTTAATCCTTTGAGATTGAGAGAGAAGAAAGAAAATCACCAAAAAAATTGAGGGATGAGAAAGGTTTTAGACTCCTGAATTTTAGCAACCAATAACTTTGATTTTTGAAAGAAAGAAACTCATTGGAAGTGGTTTTTATCTTTAATGATGCTAGAAAAAATAGATTGTGTTTTGAAAAAAAAAATTGATTTGATTTGATTTTGAGTTTTTAAGCCAATAAAAAATATATTTTGTTATTGAAAATGAAGTTTAAGATGTCCACTAGTTATTTAGCTTGCGCTTCACCGTGATTTTAATAAACAAATCTTTTACATAAAAAAATGTGCAACCATTGTCAATGCATTTTTTAGTAGTAAGAAAAGTTATAAACGTAAATTCAAAACTTAAAGTATATTTTAGTCTAGATGCACACCAATAATCTAAAGGTTTTGATGATAACAAAATATGTTATTAATATTGTATAACTCTGATGATAACAAAATATATGATTGATGTTGTTTAATATATATTTATGTATATGTTTTACATTGATGTCTTAAATTAACATAAAAGAGTGATGTTTTGATTGACTTTATTTGTTGCATTAATATGCTTGAAAAAGACTAGTTAGGTAACATTTTGATTTGAAAAATGTATTTATATGAATAAGTGAATTGTGCAATTATGAATATATTGCTTAGTACTACTAATGTCATTTGCCATGTTTTTAAGATATACTTAAAGTTCTAAAATTAATGTTTAACCTAGTTTTATACTTAAAAGTTAAGTTGTTTTAAAATTAATGCTTAACATGGTTTTATACTTAAAAGTTAAGTTGTTTTAAACTTAATATTTGACTTGTTTTACTTTTAAGAGTCAACTTGTCTTAAACTCAATACTTAACTTAATTTATCTTATATGCTTAAAGTTTATGATATCTTAATTGGATCATTATGTTTCTAAATGATGAGATAATAATTTATTTATTTGAATGCCTATATGAAAAATGCATGTATGGAATATGCATTAGTGCTTAAATTAAATGATGATTAATACAATGTCTAGGCATGTGTAAAAGCTAGGGTAAGTAAGTCTACTTAATGAATATGAAAATATGTTATTTGCATGTTTATGTTGTTCGAGATTTGTAATGATTTAGATAAATTTTAAGAGAATGGAATCTTTCAAGGAAATCATTAAAGAAGCAAGACATGAATATATAAAGTAACGCAGTAATGGTTGTCACACGTGTGTGACGCCATGACGACCATCCTCTTAGATCAAGATTTTGGTATGGTGTACAAAGAACAAGAAATTCTTGACCTTTTTATGGTAAAAAAGGTTTGGGGTCGCCGCCTAGTATTTTGATCACTAGAAACCCTAACCAGAGTCTAGATAAAATGACTAGTTGTGTATAGAGAGAACAATATCACCCCTAACACACCCTACCTATGGTCATCTGCATTGTTTATCTATCTGGTTATTACTAGGGCAATGTTGTGTTTTTCTAACCATTGGTCTATCTATTGGTAAAAGTAGGTCCACCTTAGTAGAGTGGATCATGACATTATGGGTCAAGCCTAGCTGTTTTATAGTTAAAACATACTTTTGTATTTATTTCTTTTAATAATGAGAATACATGTTACGTATAAGCTTATAATTTTTTATATAAACAAATTATGTTTTTGGTGTTTTTGAAATTTAAGTCAAGTCCTCATGACTTTAATAATCTTGTTATTAAATCCATCATGCATGCAAAATATAAAAACTATTTCTTTTATTTTTCCGGTATGCTAAATCATACAATATTTTTTGTATTTTTATTTTTTATTAAAAATGCCAACATGATTTTTTTGGAGGAACTTGGCAATACGCAATTTAAAAAATAAATGTATTTTTAAAAGTAGGACTTTTATGTTGTTTTTATATTTTTTTTTAAACAAGAAATTGATTTATTTAATACCGGAAAAACATCTTACATATAAGTTTACAATCCCAAATATGAAATATAAAAGGGTAAAAAATGATGGTAAAAACATGAAATTAATTGCAAAATAGTTCTTCAAAAATCTAAAAAATAATTAAAATTCAATTAGGGCGTGTTTGGGAAAATAACGATTGATAAAAATAGGTTAGGGTGTGTTTTATTTAGCTAAAAAACATGAGCTTAAAAGTTTTCTTAAGGATGTGTTTGCCAAACACTCTTTAAAGATCTAAAAATGCATTTTTTTTATTTGGTAAATTTCTATCTTGCCAAACACAACCTTAAACCTTTTAAGACTAGCCCAATCATATGGACAACTTCATAGCTTGGCCCAAAACTTATGCTAAGATCCAAGTTCAAAGGAAACGAATAAGCTTAAACAAAACCAACCAACCCAACGTTTCTTTTTAAAACAAAGGGATTATAAAAACCTATTCCATATACAAAAACCAAGAAAAGCTTGTTATGTTTTAAATGTCAAAATCAGCAGATTATACAAACTTTACCCAGCTCTTGTATTACTTTCTACTGCTCAATATTAGAAAATTGATATTTAATTTCTTGCAAATTCCATAAAGTCTCATACAGTTTAAAAACAAAGCATGTTCTACCCTTCCTTTTCAATACAAACAAAATACATTGCAAAACAAAACTTCTTTCTCTTTTTTAAAAACAAGAATATTATGCTATTTTTTTTATAAAAAAAAAAAAGAAGAAGAACACCCTCCTATTTTATTTCCATGAAAATGAACTGTCATCTTTTAACCATAAATGAATCTTTGTTTTGCATCTCATATCTTCATTATCCATTAACCAAAGCCATGCTAGTATGTGACAGTCACAACACAAAAAAAGAGAGGAAAGTATAGAGAATCAATAAAAGTATGAGAAATATACCAAGAATGACCATAACTACAATTTTGACTTATTCACTAACTATTTCCACCAATTTGGCTTCCTCTCTGCTATGTACAAGTTACTAACATTATTGTTAGCCTTCATGTCCTCTTAAGGTTGTTGTCGAAGCTCTTTGAACTCCAGGAATCAACTCATGACTTTTGGCTTCATAGTACCAATGTCTTCTATAACTACCTATGTTTTTTACTATCCAAAGTGAAACCAGATCACCATACATTACTACTACAACAACTAAAGAAGAGGATGAAAGGTGATGCTTATGATGGTTGTTGTTGTTGTTGTTGTTTAGTTTTGCTTGAAATGGAGCATGGACTGTGAATTGAGAGAAAGGGGTTTTGATTTTTCCTTCTTTTTTTATTACTTCCTTTAATTTTTTTTTCCCACCTCTTAAAGGTCCCAAAATCTAGTGTTTAACGTGTTTTTTAAGGGGTTTTGGAAGAATGAAAACAAAATTTCTAGCTTTCCTTTTTTAGGCTCACTAATTCTCCCCCCTCCATTAGGTTAATGTTTTTAGGGATTTTTATATGAGAAATGGAAATGTTCTGAAGGGTGTGAGTTGGGTGAATTTATCACCTTGATGTTTGGGAAGATATTTAGACTGTAGGTAAGAAATCAAGATGATTATTCTTCTAGTTTTGTAGCTGGCAAAATGGTTAGTCACACCATCTGGAAATTTCAGTAGTTGGGGTGTGAGTTTGTTATGATTTTTTTTCTTAAATCTTGGGGGCAAATAAAGTACATCTAAGTAGTTAGAATTAGATAAAAACATTATGGCCATTGATTTAAGCACCTATGATCTTGATTGATGCAATATAAAGGTGTGGAAAAGTCTAGAAGAGTGCAAGTTAGGTATGTTCTTCATGAGCTATGATTGGAATGAGTTATTGTCGATTTTTTTTTGAATCTCGTAGAGATAAAATAAAGATTCTGATTGTTGGATCTTGATAAGGGGAATCAATACTACATTTTGGAAAACAAATAGGGTATTTTGGTGAGAGGATGCGGATCAAAATCGAGTCGAAATAAGACAACTTAAGTAATCTTTTGGGTTAAAATAAAGAAGAAAATGAATAGCAACCAAATAACATGTCATCTATGGTTTGTCTTTTACAAATAAACGACTTGTCATCTATAGTATCTTCTTCAATTTAATCCTTACTCTTTTAATTTTTTTTTTATTAAGCCCTTAATTGAACTCACTTTTTGGAGATTTCTTCAATTTCATCATTGGAATATCTCAATCGGATCATCTGACTTTAGTACCTCTGCAACATGGTTCTTGGTATTGAATATTTTTAATTTCATTCTCAATTGGCCCTTTAAACTTCCAATTCCTTTTAATTTAGCCTCTAATAACACCAGTTAGTGATGCAAATCTCGTGATCATGTGATCACACAACTCATAACAAGATTGACAACGAATCTAAAAAAACCAAAACATGTCTGATAGGAGTGTAACATAATGGAAACCTATTCCAAGATACCAATACTATTGGAATAAGAACCCCTACCCTATGAATATCAATTCACGAATGAGAATTATAAGGTAGACGTCACCAAGATAATTAATCTTTGATAAGTTAATTTATTTCATTACAGAACTAGAGAATGCAAGAATCTCTCTTATACAAGCTGAATAAATTTGACATCAATAGTATTATAAAGTCTTGATATTTTGTCCTTACAAAGAGTATTTCTACTCTTGAAAATAAAACTCTAACATTAATGGATCAAACATGCACTTAATTTAAATAAAGCCTAAACTAATTAAAATAAGGTTTAACAATAATAAAAATAAATAAAACAATAGTCTAAAATTATTTTTCATCTTTTGTCGCATATGATAGTGAAAAATACCCAAGATAAATAATTGTTGAAGAATCCCTACTAGACAAAAGTATGATGCCTTGTAAAATAAGAATTAATTTCTGACCAATTAATTTTTCTTGTTTGATATGGGATCCTTGTAAAATAAGTAAGCCAAAGACTGCCACATAATTCCCCAATAGCATTAAGAACTCTTTGTAGTGAATGGAATCCATAACTCTTAAATAAATAATGTATTTCTCATTTTCACACTTTGCTGGTAAATTTTAGGCCTAACTTTAAACACATCATTCTTTCTTGTCCGAATGAATTAGCGGGACTACCATATATCAACCCAACTTCAAACCCAATTAGAATTGCACCCAAAATCCTCTTGCAGCTTAAGCTATGACCCAAACAGTAGACATAGCTCAAGATGAGTAAATTTGAACATTTTTAATCCAAGCCTCTTGACATAGCTTATTGAACTCCTCTTGAATCCATTTTGTTTTAGGTCTTAGAATAGACCTAATAGACATTTCTAATGGATCATTTGATGTCGTAGTTAGGATCGCATCAATTAGGCTCTTCAAAGTTCAATCAAGTCACTAATCTTCCAATTATTGCAAATTGACCCGAATTAGGTCGTCAAACTTAATTTTGCTTCAATTAAGTCAATTAAACCCATTAAAAGTTTAATTAAGCCTTGAACTTAATTAATTCTTCTAATTTTGGCCAAATTGACTTTCAAACTTAATTTTTCTTTAATTAAGTCCTTAATTAAATCAATTAAATCCATTAAAAATTTAATTAAGCCTTGAACTTAAATTAATTGTACCAATTTTGGTCAAATTGACTTTCAAACTTAATTTTGCTTCAATGAAGTATTTCTTCATCCTATCTCGTCAATAATATTCCAATCTAACTTTTTGTCTAGTGTTTTGACCTGTTGCATCTCAAAAGCTTATCTATTTATGTCCAGAAAATATTTTTAGATTTTGAATTTTTTGGATTTTTGCATATTTCAAATAAAATATTTTTCACGTAAAAGAATTTTAGGGAACCTAAAATTGGGTTATGACATTTTTGACTTCAAACAAGAATCTTGAGACAATAATGGCTTTTAACTTCAAAGATCAAGATCTTGTAAAAAGGGTTTGCCAAATAACTTACAATTTGTTTAGGAATCATTTTTCATACCTATAAAACCTATACGAACCAAAAGGAACATAAGAAAATCAATAAAATATCAAAGAACACAAAATGGGAGAATTGTTCGAGTGCCTAAATCGGTCTAACTGATTTAGAAACCAAGTTGTTGTTTTGAGAAATGGTTGACCGGTTTGTAAAATAGCCTAACTATTTTTTGGAAATTCAAGTTTTTACCTAGTATATTTAAAATGGTCTAATTAGTTCTAGCAATGATCTATTAGATTATTCAATAGGCATAAATATTTTAAAAAGTGTGCCCTACGATTAGTTTGATCTTTTAGCCTTACAAATACCTCTCTCTTCAACAAAATAATCAAGAACATCCAAGGAAAACTTTTGATCATATTCTTGCTCTCATACAACCTTATACAACTTTTGTTAATGAACTTGAAATTAACAGCTCTAATGCTACCCTTTCAGCCTCCTCTTTCTCTTATACCTTCACCATACAAGAAAAGAAACATGCCACCCTTACGACTTGATAATGTACCACACCCTCAGCTGAAAAACTGCCGATTTGTCACCTAAAAAGTCAATGAAAAGTGGCCTGAATCCCTTAACCCAATCAACTTTATATATTGGTTTTGCAGGGCCAGGTTGTTGCTTTGTGGCCAACAAATATGATCCTTCTCATATAAATCAATGACTATAAACCATGCTTGCGAGACCCTTATATGCTCTTCTCTCACCCCTATAAATAAAGGTGGATTTCATGTAAGAAAAAGAGAAAAATGGTAGCAAAAAAAGACCCCTGCACCAGCCTAAAGAAGCCAAAAACCACCATTTTCTAACAACCCCTCTTTCACATCAAATTAACAAAAAAAAAAAAAAAAACCTAAAACCAAACCACCCCTACCATACCCTACAATAACTCACAGTTCATCCCAACCAAAAAGAACCTGAAAAACGCCATAAACCACCACCATCTCCACCTTTTTTGTCCTCTTACAACCTCATGGATTTTCCTTCTCTTCTTTTGGTTCTACCACTGTTAACTACTATTACTAACCACTAATAACCATCACACTAACTAGCAAGGCCATTACCTTGAACCAAGTACCCTCTCTTCTTTTTCTAGTTGTAACCTGTATGCAAAATAGGGCTAAAACTTATCAAACATGAAATGTAATTCACGTTTTGCATGTTATAAAATGCAAGGTCAGTGGGTTAGGCCATTGACCATGTTAGGCTTAGGCAAGATCCAAGCCCATCCCGTATGGTTGGGCTAAGTCCAACCCACTTCTAAAAAAAAGAAAAAAAAGGTTAGTTGGGCTGTATGGTGGCCCAATAAAATAAGTTGGGCCGTTTGTCGACCCAACAAAATAAGTTTGGCTAGGCCTGAGCCCAACACATATATAGGGCTTGAGCCTCAAGCCCAATAAACCCAGCCCATGTAGTTAGGCCAAGCCCAAACCCATACATAAAGGTGTGTTTAGCATGCCCTATTTTTCATTATGGTATAAGGCCTTGTTTGGCTCCTTAGAGCGTGTTTGCCAAACATGTTTTTAAGGTATTTTTTATGTCTCTGATTTTAGGCTAAGGGTACGTTTGACAAACATGCCCAAAGTCTTTTCCTTTAGTTTTAATTTTTCTATATTTATGTATCTAACCAAAAAGACCCTTAAAAATTTCAAAACAATCTAAAAAAATTCAGGGACCATTTTGAAATTATTTATAGTATGTGATGCATACACATTGAGGGACTAATGCCCTTGATGTCAGCTAAAGTCCATCCAATGGCCGTCTTGTGATCACACAACAACTTCACAAGTTTTTCCTCTTGCGTATTTGTCAAACCTGT
>Ga0307517_10005782_pt1 | contig 18495 bp, 22 predicted proteins | sample 23_EM_MG_FD_194515 | JGI IMG/M metagenome (GOLD analysis project Ga0307517, IMG submission 194515) | Populus trichocarpa ectomycorrhiza microbial communities from riparian zone in the Pacific Northwest, United States - 23_EM | ecosystem: Host-associated > Plants > Roots > Unclassified | place... | reverse complement strand
CAAATCCAAGAACCCGTACGGTGAAATCCGGTTGGGGCGGCGGCTCAACGGTCGGGAGTGACCGGAAGGTGGCGACGCGTCGGCGTTTAGGAGAGACCAAGGAGGCAGTGCAATACCATGATCAACCTTAACCTAAGCGAGGATTGCGACCGTAGAGTAAATCGCAGGAGGGAGAGAGGCAGCTGGGCGAGCGGAGCCACCGAGTAGAGGGGATGCCAGCCAACGACGATGAGCAGTAGGGTGCCAGCCGGTGAGTAGCAGTAGGGTGCCAGCCAAAGGGGAGCAGTAGGGTGCCAGCCGGGGGAGGAGTTTTTAGCAGTAAGGTGCCAGCTTATGGGGCAGTACGGTGCCAGCGGACGGAACCGGGAGGGGGGTGGAGGAAGGATCGCGAGCGGGCTAGCCACAACCGACAAACGGGCCATAGCAAGGGCTTTTGGGACGACGATGAGACCGGGACAAGACCGTGATGTTACTAACCGAGGCTTTCCCCACCAGAGGTACAAGCCCAGCAAGCCGGGGCCTACTTTGACCGAGAGTCCGACACCGTAACGCCGACCGTGAACCAAGCGAGAAGCTTTCCGACCGTGCAAAATGCTAAGCGAGGTGCAAAGCAAGTGCAGGGTAAGGGGGAGAACCGAACTTCATGAGCGGGTGTCAACGATGAACAGGAACAAGAACCCCAAGGAGGGGGGGCATGCGTGCCCCAGGAGAGGGGGATAGATGGCTTAACGTCAACTCCTAGGCAGTAGCCATCGTGGGAGAAGAGAGGTGGGTGGGGGACAGTGACGATGATTTCCCGTGGTGTTGAGATTTCAATCGCCGGAGGTGGAGGAGAGAAGGTTCGTGTCCTATCTCTTGGTCGGAACCAAGCGCCTTATATAGGCATCTTCCCACAACCCTAACCCTGGTGACTCATCACCTCGCACTTACATAAACCTCTATGACTCATAGTGAGTCATAGCGCGAAATCCATCGATGACTCATAGGAGTCGTCGCACAACATTCTGTTAACCAATCAAAACTCATAAACCAAGTTATGTGCTCAAACGAGTCACATGCGTGAAACCCATGACTCATAATGTGAGTCATGTGCGAAAGTCATTACATCATATGACGTCACTATTGTGAGTCATGAACCAATCAACCAATCAAAATATAACAATGACTCGCTAGTGCGTAGTCATGTGAGAGCTATGAGTCAAGTGACGTCATAGTGTGAAATCCAATATACCTTATGACTCATAATTATGAGTCATGTGAAATCTGCCTTGCTTAGTCACAATTTGTGACAACTTGGGCTCTTCGGGGCCGATTGATGCATTGAGCACTTCGGTGATTTTTTCTATATACTTCGCGTATTGCCCCGAGTCGGTGCCTGACGGTGCAGTGAGCGTGATCGTACCGTTCGTCTTATTGGAGAAGACTTGCAGATTAGTGGGTGCCTTGCATTCGCATCCGATGAGGACGGTCGCCACGGCCAGAGATATCTTTGCCTCTTCTCCAGCTGGGTCAGCAAGTGGCTTTTCGGTAATTCTGGTGGCGAATAGCTTTCTTCTAGCAACATTCGACGTCTGTGCGGGGTCTTGGCTGTTGTTCTTCCCTTTCGGTTGTTCGTTCGCCTGTTGTTCTTGTGTCTTTTTCTGGAGCTTCGTGGTTGGTTGCTTAGGTGGTGTGGGTCCCACCTCTGCCGTTCTTTTTCCTTTCGCTGGTGTGGCAGGTGCGGCGCTTTGCGGAGCCTGTGCTGCTGCCTTGGCGTATGATTTGGGGGTGGAGTCAGGGCGTTGGTTGGCTGAAGCCCCTGGAGGAGCTCCCTCCGCCCTCTGTTCTAAGACCGTTCTCGAGAGATTTTGGACCATGACGGTAAGCGCTTGGACTTGGTGTGCCAGGCTGACCAGCATGGTTGTCATTGTGTATTCCGCCTCAGTGTATCTGTCCGAGTGGAATTCGTTGATTTGTTTCATGATGGGGTTTTTTGCATTCAAACCATCTGCCTGGAGGCATTCCACCAACAATTTGTTGAGTTCTATCGCGTTTTCGTCTGTCCCGTCCTCACCTCCCCCTTTCCTCCTACTTTGACGAGTAGGAGTAGATGATAGGGGAGGGAGGTCCTCCTCTGTGTCCATCTCCTCTCTGGTGGATGCCATTTCCAGATTGGAGGCGGTTGATTTTCTCTAAAAGAGGGGTAAGTGCAAAAATTATGGTGTGGAAAAAAGTGCAAATTTCGTCCGTGAGGTAAATCGGGGGGAAGAAGCATGAAAAAACTCATGACAGAAACAAGTGTATAAGTAAAACATAAGTATCACTTCATGATCATTCCGCCGATCACCACACCTATCTCTCTATCCCCGCCATGCCTTTATTCCTCCTTACACTCCCGTGATACACAAAGGAAAGACATGTCTATCTAATCTCTTTCATAAACCATTAACAATTCTATCTCAATCTCTCAAATCATCCGCAATCATCTATTCAATCTTTCAGACTCTCCCGCATCTTCCAAAGTCAACCGCATCCTTCCAACACTGATAAGTCGTGATATTTCCTGATTGGTTATTATTAGCTAGTGGGACTAAGTAGTGGGGAAAATGTGGCCGTTGCTTGATTTTACTCTTATTTGGCAGCCCAAAATAAGCAGTTATGGGCAAGTACGCAGGGCGCCCTGTCACACAGGTTGTGGGTGTGCTTGGAGAAGTACCGGATGGAAGGATTCACGTATATGATCCATTGATGTACTGGAACTATCACTCCTTCGTACTGTGAAGATGCTGTAGACTACCTCTTCTGTAAAGGGCGCATTCACATCTATTGACACTCTAGATAGATGCCTAGCAGAATACCGAGTCAAACTTCCTAATTCGCAAGGCTGGGTTTGTTCTTAGGGGCCTCCCAACACTCGAATCTTCACCACTAGAAAACCACAAATTCAAGATGAAATTGGGGAGCGCCTTTCCGGAAGGGGGGCGACTAGTCGCATGGCTCTTAAACAGGGTGATACCGCTAGATTATCTTCACACATAGTTGAATGAGGACTCAATTCTAGATGTGGTGCGGTGGGTAGTAACTTAGTCAGACGGCAGGGCAGACATCCTGCAGAAAATTCAACGATATAGTTCTGAAAAGTGGTGGAAGCATAGCACTCCAGATGATAGCTCAAGTCATCAGCCAATAGATACATATCCAGATTCTGACTAGTTGGGTTGAATATCGACCCTCCTGTAGAAGACTACCCTCTATCATAGGCAGCATAAGCTCAACTCAATAGCTAATGGATTGGGCTGGGGGACGCTTCCAGCGCAACGCAGGGCCAGATAGAGGGGAATGGTGAGAGAAAAGCGAGGCTTGGTATGGCCGCTTTGATTTGGATTTTGTTTTCGGGGGGGGCCCTGAGGTCATATGAACTTTGCCACAACCATAACAGTCGAGATAGGGTCATCGAACTTCAATGCCGGCAATGTCGGTAGGCCGGGGTACTGTTGGGCTACTGCCAAGGACTTGTGGTAGGTAAGGAGGCTTTCATTGTCCGGCCAATTCACTTTACTATTCAGGAGCAACTCCGCTCTAGTGTCGAGCTGTTCGGTATTGCTCCCTAGACAATGACAGAATCTGTATATTTCATCCTCACCGGCAGCAAGTCAAGGTAGTCCCGACAGGGCCTCCCCCGCAATCTTAGGGGCCCACAGTTTCTCGAATATCATTTTTTTTCCTGGTTTGTACACACAAAAGGGAGTTTCAGATTGGGCAAAATTGCTTGCACTAAGGTTACCCGACAGCTACAGAAACCGCATATTCACCAAAATTCGCTGGACGGGTGGGAAATTGCGTCTTTACCATATAAATTTCAATAAGCTTTCCCTGGTCAATAGCCTACCTCTATTTCTGTAACTGGTAAGATTGTAGCTGGTTTGCTAGAGATGGAAGGTTGAGATGACAAGGAAAAGGACTACAGGTAATGCAGCTCTTGCTTAGGCTGCTTGGAATAGGCACTAGGGAGGGGTGAAATTACTACTCGAATGGCAGGACATTAATTCCAATACCGCGGGTCATGATGGCCAAAAGCTACTCTGGTAGGCTACTGAAAATTATCACGGGAGAATGAGAACGCTCCTACTATACGGCCTCCAACATCTACCATCTGCAGAAGGGTCTAAGCCTGAGGGGACACTATTCGCCTTACCATCACCGAATACCTTCTAATAACAATTTTGCCACTCCCACCATGGCTGCAACAATTCTGTGTTTCTCGCTGTCACTGCCTCCCGCTTCTCACTCCCTCCAACCCTCTCCCGCAGCTTGAAACACCACTTTGAAGTAATTGCCGTCTTGCTTCTCCTCTGAGACTAAGCCTGCTGTAGAAACTTAGCTTAAATTTATTTTTCACTGGAAGAAATTCATAGACAATTGGGATGCACAAAGCCATCGCACACCCATTGTGCCCTCTACCCGTATCTTCCCCTAGGGATCAAGTCTGGGATTTATAAGCTCTGGTTTAAAATCTATTCATACTGGCACACTTCAACTGTGTTTAGTGCAGATGGAGGACTGTTTCTACTGTATTGAGAGATAAGCTAGTGTGGTTTGAAATATCCATCATGTTAATACTCATAGTATTATTTTGGGTTGTTGGTTATTTGCTTTTTCAAAAATTTAGTCTGCCACATTGTTTCTCCATTTCTCCCCCCGCCGGGGTGGACATGTGAGGAGACAAGGCGGGGAGAGAGCGGGGGTAGGCCTGCTAAGCGATGCTGGAACTGCAGTCGGCTATGCCACACTCGAGGGTCGAGATACAGGTAGAGGCACCGTATCAACAGCCACACCGGTACGATATCATACCTTGCTGTCCTCTTCTTAAGGACTTGTTGCCCTCGACAAGGAGGCTTCCACCCCGCAGTTAACCCACTTTTCCTCTCGCGAGCACCTCCGCTCTCGCCCAGAGCTCATTAGTACAGCTCGCTCGACAGTTGCAGAAACCCGCTCAGTCGCCTAAATTCGCAGTAGGTCAAAGGTCTCTCGATTACCCCCGCCCCCAACCCCCAACGCTCACACTTTCTCCATCACGCCCTCGTTCTCCAACACATAGAGTCTCCCGAATATTTACTCTGTATTGAGGAATCCAAGCAAAACCGGACCTCTCGGATTGCGCGACGTTGCTCGCTCTGAAATTATTTGACGACAACGACAACCTCTTATCTACTAAAATCATCTCGAGGGCACAGGAGCCCTATGTTTACCGTATTAATTTGGATAAGGTTTCCCTACCCAACGGCCTATACCGCGCATCCATCTTCGGGATTAACAGGATTATAGTGTGTTTGGTGGAGGTGGAAGGTTGTCATATGAACAAGAGAGCCAGCATGAGCGATACACCTCTCGGATGGGCTGCAGGAAATGGGCACGATGAAGTGGTGAAACTACTACTCGGCAGGCACGATATTGACCCTGATAAGCCGGGTTCGGTCGGCCGAACACCACTGTCGTGGGCTGCTCGCTATGGTCATGAGGGAGCTGTGAAAATGCTACTTGGGCGAGGCGACGTCAACCCCAACGAGCCAGATAGAGACGGCAATACACCACTCTGGCTTGCTGCCTACGAAGGGCACGAGGAAGTTGTGAAAATGTTACTCGGACAGGACGACATCAACCCCGATGAACCAGATGGAGACGGCCGAACACCACTCTTGGTGGCTGCCAGCAAGGGGCACGAAGGAGTTGTGAAAATGCTACTCGGACGAGACGACGTCAACCCCAGCGAGCCAAATAGCGTCGGCCATACACCACTCTGGCTTGCTGCCTGGAATGGGCACGAGGGAGTTGTGAAAATGCTACTCGGACGAGACGACGTCAACCCCAACGAGCCAGATAGAGACGGCCAAACGCCACTCTCGTGGGCTGCCCGCAACGGGCACGAGGGAGTTGTGAAAATGTTACTCAGACGGGATGACATCAACCCCAACAAACCTGATGATCAGGGCTGGACACCTCGTCTGCAGGCTGCCTACAGTGGCCATGAGGCAGTGGTGACATTACTACTCGGCCGGGGTGACATCGATCCCGACATGCCGTATCTCTAGGGCTTTACACCCCTGTTGTGGGCTACTCAGAATCGCGCGTGGGAGTGATATCTCTACTACAGCCCCCAACATCTGCCACCCACAGCCCGGCTTAGGCCCGAGGAGACATCGCCCTCTTTACAGCATTCCAACACCATCCCAATAACCTGTGTGCCATTTTCGCAAGGACCGCACCATCTACAAGCGCCTTTATCGCCCCCACCGCCTCCCTCCTCCCACCCCCGCCTAGCCTTCTCCTACAAATTAAGGCTACCTTGTTATAGTTGCCGTCTTGCACTCCCTCTCCGAGTCAGCCGCCACAGAAACATTACTTGAAATTTCTTCCTCCTCTGAAGCAAATCATACCCAATGGGAATGCACGCATCTGTCACATACCCGCCCAATCCCCCTTTCAGATTCTTCTCTTGCAGTCAAGTCAAGATTTGTGGGCTCCTGTTTCAAATCTAGAATTTAGCCTGAGTGGAGGGGTGTCTCTAGGTGTATTGAAATAAGCTAGCGTGGTTTTTTTGTTCATTATTTTGTTCATTTTTTTCTCTAGAATTTATTGTTACGCTGGGTGTCCAGATATAAGGGGGAAAAATATATAATTCAAGTATTTCCGACAGTCATGCAAAGCGGCGTGACTACTAGTTGTTAACAAATAATGTGTCATATGTCTGAACTTTAAGTCCAAATCCAAGTCTATTCCTGGCGTACCAAACAGGACTTAGAGCATTGCAGCTCGACTTGTTTCCACTATAGACATGGTCCAATACTGATCTGGGATGCCCTCCAGACCTCGCGATCGAAGTGATGTTGCGGGGCTGTCCGCACTTTTGATATCTGTCAAGGGCGATCACTGCGTAAACTCCAAGAATCTGCTGCGCAGCCAAACCCTTTCGCGCCGTCTTAGATGCCAATACGACGTGCGATTCCGGAGAGAAGTACCCGGCCCATATTAGCACATTTCAATCCCCCATACTCGACCTACCCCCCAGATCACATTATAAAAATGGGTTTTATAAACTGAGCTCAACAACCGCTGTTATAACATCTATCCTTTTGGTCACGTGGTTCAAATTCCCGGTATCCCTACCTGCATATAGTAACTAGGTGAATAATGTTGCACACGATCAAATACGGTACCGAATGGTGGAGAATGTCGATGGTTCGCAACTTAGTTCTGTCCATCACTCCAAAGTAATGGTGAAAACAGGAGCATGTATGGATAATGAAATCATCTTTATCCCTCGGTAGATCACCACACATACCCATTCTCCTCCACTCATGCCCCAATTTCTAGATTGCTCCCATGATAGCAAAAGAAGAAAATTCCCTGCAATGATCCCCTCATGAAAGGGCTGTAGAGTCAGGACTCTCCCACTCAATGCAGCTCATTCGACTCTTCCGCATTTGAGTGCTGCCGATTACTGCATTCGGCAAATTCACCCATGGAGGCACTGCCGAGACCCTGGACCTTGCGAAACAACGAAACTTCGACTAGAGCATGTCGAGTGGCATCAAACCGTTTCCGACAAATAGTGAGTTGTTCTTCGAGTATATCCTGTATTCTCGTTTCATTAATAAGATTCAGAGGGCCACGGTGCTGTGCTATATCGGCTCACGAGCGAGCAGTGCTCAAATAGCCCGGTACGTTACTTTTTGAAACTAGTTGATGTACAGTAGTATTGAGCCCAGTAGGCATAGTACAGAAACTTACAGCCGCAAGGTGCAGTATGATACCGGGGAAGCGTATCTGAAGCATATTTTTTCTCATATTGACCAAGCTAACGTAGTCATATCATATCATATTCAATCGTATCGTACGCTGTTGTAATGTGGTGCTGATAACCTCAATAGAGAAGTAGCCTGGGCTTATGCCAGGAGATGCGAGGAGTAGTTTGGGAGTCGTTTGGGATCAAGTGAGGAGTGTTACGGATTAGAAGAGATGGGGCCTTCAGATATGGTGGATATCTGCGAGGTTGACCTTTGTGTAGTATATAGTTATCATCCACTTTTGTGATCAATGGGCAGGAGGAAAAAATCCAATCAACGGTTAACAATTCTCACCCAAATACATTCAAGCTTTTCGGTAAAACTCTTTACGAAATTCTCTATTCCCTTCATACGCCATGAAAACTTAGACGAGTGACAGGCTATGATGGTAGTACAAAACAAGAAAGGGAACGGTGTGATAACTCAGTCACCAGCTTGGAAATAACAGCGGCCAATCCCCGCAGCTCCTATGAGCGGACTGGAAGAGCTTTGGTATTTTTTTTGTTTGGACCTACTGTACTGTGCCATATAATCCGAGTAGTTTTGTTTATGTTTTGGTGTACAGGGCACTAAGACTCTCATCGGAGATTGGCTCTGGAGCAGTCTACGGAAAGGCAGGATCAGGCTGTGATACTGCACTACGTTTTACTGTATTACTACAGTACTTGGTGGCTAGGGTGGGCGGGTGTGCTTGGCTTTGTTACGGGAGTGGGAAGGAGAGTTCAGCAGACATGCAGATGGAATAGGCGGAACGGATATGGGAGAATATTCAACAATAGATTTCACCCGTTATGTTTTTTTCCTTAGTTATTTATTATGGAAGTGTACGGAGAAATATGAGCATGCGGGAAACATAGGGGCAGGTGTGGTGATCGATAGAGGGATCAGGATATTTGTGTTTTACTTATACTCTTGTCTCTACCGATAGTTTGATTTTAGTTGGATAGGCATTATGAGCGAGAGCGAGCTAGTGAACCAAGTTAAAGGCGGAAAAAATTACGTTCCATATCACCTCTCCAAAACTGTCTAAGTTCCAGGAATATTCTCTGAGTCTATCGGCTACTTCTGTGCGACCCTCATTTCCCCTCTTTGACACACCAGATGATGATGGCCAGCCTTCCACTCTGGTAGGCTGCTGAAAATGGCCATGGGGGGATGAGAACCCCACTACGGCCTCTAACATCGGCCATCTGCAGCACGGTCTAAGCACGGGGGTAGGTCGTCCTCCTCACCGCTCCGATTACATTAGTGACACCATGACTGCAACAACCCCTCAATGCGTTTGCCGCTGCCACTTCCTCCCCCCTCTCACCCCCCCGCACCCCAACCCTCTTCCGCGGCTCAAAACACTGCTTTGAAGTAATTGGTGTCTTGCTTCTCCTCCGAGACTAAGCCTACTGTAGAAGCATGGCTTAAATTTATTTTTCCGTGAAAGGAAGTCATAGGCAATTGGGATGCATAAAGCACGACATACCCATTACGCCCTCTACCCATATTCCCCCAGGAATCAAGCCTGGGCTTTACGAGCGCCGGTTTAAAATTTATTCATGTTCGCACCACTTCTGCTGTGTCGAGAGATAAGCTAGTGTGGTTTAAAATATACATCCTGCTAATACTCTGATTATTATTTTTGGCTGTTCCCCATTTGCTTTTTCATATGGAATTGTTTCTCCACCTCCCCCTGCTGGAGTGGGGATGTGAAAGGCGATAAAGTTAGTCTAGGGCGGGTAGAGAGCGAGGCTTGGCATGGCGATTTTGCCAAGCGACGTTTGAACTCGGATGAGCTGTGCCACGCTAGGGTCTAGATACCCATAGTGGCACTGTATCTCAACAGCCACACTATCCCTTGGACCAGTATGATACGATTCCTTGTTGTCCTCCGGTTAAGGATCTGTCGTGCAGGAATCTTCTTAGTCTCCTGAATTTTCAGCAGGTCAAAGGTCTCTCGACTACCCCCCAACGCGCACCCTTTCCTCATCTCCAATTCGCCCTCCTTCTCCATCACATACTGCCTTGCGAATATTTTCTCCGTATTGGGGAATCCACGCAAAACCGGACCTCTCGGATTGCGCGACGTTGCTCGCTCTGAAGTTATTTGACGACAACTACAACCTTGAATCCCCCACGATCATCTCGAGGGCATAGGAGCCGTGTATTTACCGTATTGATTTCGCTAAGGTTTCGCTACTCAACGGCCTATACCATATATCCGTCTTTGGAATTGATGGAATTGTAGTGTGTTTGGTGGAGGTGAAAGGTTGTGGTATGAACAAGAGAGCCAGCATGGGCGATACACCTCTCGGATGGGCTGCGGGGAATGGTCACGATGAAGTGGTGAAACTACCACTCGGCAGGCACGATATTGACCCTGATAAGCCGGGTGAGGACGGTCAAACACCGCTGTTGCGGGCTGCTTGCAATGGGCATGAGGAAGTTGTGAAAATGCTACTCGGACGAGACGACATCAACCCCAACGAGCTAGATAGATACGGGCAAACACCGCTCTGGTATGCTGCATACTATGGGCACGAGGGAGTCGTGAAAGCCCTACTCGGGCGGGACGACATCAACCCCGACAAGTCAAACCAGGGTGGCCAAACACCACTCTTGCGCGCTGCCTCCACTGGGCACGAGGGAATTGTGAAAATGCTACTCGGACGAGACGACGTCAACCTCAACGAGCTAGATGTATTCGGCCGAACACCACTCTGGTTTGCTGCCTACAATGGACACGAGGGAGCTGTGGAAATGTTACTTGGACGGGATGATATCAACCCTGACAAGCCGGACCGGGGTGGCCAAACACCATTCTGGTGGGCTGCCCGCTGTGGGCACGAGGGGGTTGTGAAAATGCTACTCGGACGGGACGATGTCAACCCCGACAAGCCAGACCGAGATGGCCAAACACCACTCTTGTGGGCTGCTCACAATGGGCACGAGGGAATTGTGAAAATGCTACTCGGTCGGGGTGACATCGATCCCGATGCATACAATTGGTCAACCAGCCCCAAGACTACAATTCTCGACACATTATGCCCCAGTTCTCAATCCACAAAATGAAGGGCTCACAGCCTATAGCAGGACGCAATCCTATTAAAAATAAGTTCCTACTTGTATCTATTTAGCTTTATGTGTGGTTTTAATTTTCCATAATGATTATGATCTGTGGAAATTTGGAAAGTCATTTTTTTCTATGGGAACAACCTGCGATCCAGATTCCTGCACCAAGCCCCAGATTTCTCCAGATTCCTATGGGTAGCCCTCCACCGTGCCTCCATTTCTGGGATTGATGTGATTGCGACTCCCGTGGAAGAACCAGGGCGTGGCGACACCAACCAAACTGACCGGGTTGGCTCCCCATGCTCCACCATTCCACCCCGATCCAGACTTATTTCGCCGGTCCCCCTCTCGGGATCCAGCATCCCAAGGATCATTACTCGTACTGGGCTTCAGACCATGCCGAGACTCCAGCACTCAAGCCGAATTCGGATAAGATCGCCTCTATCACTGACCCCTACAACCCCATCAATACTGTAAGACCTACATGATACCATTGCATCTACAAGTACTCGCAATGTCGAAGCGTTTTTAAAAAAGACTGATATTGCATACCGCCCAAATCCCAGCAAAAAAGCCAAATTTTGGTGGTATGCAATATCAGTCTTTTTAAAAACGCTTCGAAATTGCGAGTGCGGTACACTTGTGCTGTATTGTTCTTCCATTCCTCCCTGATAGTGGATGTGTGAGGCGACAAGGCGGGGAGAGAGCGAGGCTTGGCATGGCGACTCTGTTAAGCGATGAGCTGTGCCACACTCTAGGGTCGAGACACCTGTAGTGGCACCATATCAACAATTACACCGCTACGATACCTTTGACAAGGAGGCCTCTCCCCGCAGTTAACCCACTTTTCCTTTCGCGAGTACCTCATTAATGCAGTTCACTTGTTAGTTGTAGTAACTTGTTTAGTTGCCTAAATTCGTAGTAGGTCAAAGGTCTCTCGAGTCTCGACTACCCCCGCCCCCAGCCCCCAACGCGACCCTTTCTCCTTCTCCAACACATGCAGTCTCCCCGTTATTTTCTCCGATTGAGGAATCCATGCAAAACAGGACCTCTCGGATTGCGCGACGTTGCTCGCTCTGAAGTTATTTGACAACAACGACAACCTCCTATCCACTAAAATCATCTCGAGGGCACAGGAGCTGTATGTTTACCGTATTGATTTCGATGAGGTTTCCTTGCCCAACGGCCTATACCGTGCATGCATTTTCGGGTGGAGGTAGAAGGTTGTGATATGAGCGGGAGAGTCAGCATGGGCAATACACCTCTCGCATGGGCTGCGGGGAATGGGCACGATGGAGTGGTGAAACTACTACTCGGTAGGCACGACATCGACCCTGATAAGCCCGGTGAGGCCGGCCAAACACCACTATCGCGGGCTGCTAGCAATGGGCATGGGGGAGCTGTGAAAATTCTCCTTGGGCGTGATGACGTCAACCCCAACAAGCCAAATATATACGGGAAAACACCGCTCCCGCTTGCTGCCTTCAGCGGGCACGAGGGAGTGGCGAAAATGTTACTCGGGCGAGACGACGTCAGCCCCAACGAGCCAGATATACACGGCCTAACACCGCTCTGGCTTGCTGCATACAATGGGCACGAGGGAGTTGTGAAAGCATTGCTCGGATGGGACGACATTAACCCTGACAAGCCGGACCAGGATGGCCAAACACCACTCTTGTGCGCTGCCCGCAATGGGCACGAGGGAGTTGTGAAAATGCTACTCGGACGAGATGACGTCAACCCCAACGAGCAAGATGTATTCGGCCGAACACCACTCTGGTTTGCTGCTTACAATGGGCACGAGGGAGCTGTGGAAATGTTACTTGGACGGGATGATATCAACCCCGACAAGCCGGACCGGGATGGCCAAACACCATTCTGGTGGGCTGCCCGCTGTGGGCACGAGGGAGTTGTCGAGATGCTACTCGGACGAGACGATGTCAACCCCAACAAACCAGATATCTATGGCGAAACACCACTCTTGTGGGCTGCTCACAATGGGCACGAGGGAATTGTGAAAATGCTACTCGGCCGGGGTGACATCGATCCCGACATGCTAAATAGCCAGGACCAAACACCCCTGTTGTTGGCTACTGAGAATGGCCACGCGGGAGTGATATCCCTACTACAGCCGCCCACATCTGCCACCCACAACCCGGCCTAAGCCCGAAGAGACATCGCCCTCCTTACAGCATCCGAATACCATTCTGATTACCTGTATGCCATTTTACCAGGACCGCAGCCACAAGCGTGTTTATCGCCGCCACCGCCTCCCTCCTCACACCCCCGCCTAACCTTCCCCCACAGCTCAAGACTCTGCCCTGTTATAATTGCGGTCTTACACTTCCTCCCAAGTCAGCCGCCACAGAAACACTGCTTAAAATTACTTCCTTCCTCTGAAGCAGATCATACCCAGGGGGATGCACGCATCTGTCACATACCCGCCCAATCCCCCTTTCGGATCCTTCTTGTGGAGTCCAGTCAAGATTTGTGAATTCCTGTTTCAAATCTAGAATTTAGCATGAGTGGAGGGATGTCTCTGCTGTATTGGGATAAGCTACCGTGGTTTTTTTTGTTCATTTTTTTCTCTAGAATTTATTGTCACGACGTGTCTAGATATAAGGGGGGGGGATATATAATTCAAGTATTTCTAATACATACAAAGCGGCGTGACTACTGGTTGTTAACAACTACCGTAATGTGTCATATGTCCAGACTTTAAGTCCAGGTCCCAGTCTAGTCCTGACAAGACCTGGGGTATGGTGGCGACTTGTTTACACTATAGACATGGTCTAATGCTTATCTAGGACCCCCTCCAGACCTGGGAATGAAAGTGAGGTTGCGGGACTGTCCGCACTTGGTCTCGCCTGTCAAGGGCGATCACCGTATAAACTCCAGGAATCTGCTGCACAGCTAACCCCTTCTGCGCCGTCTTAGATGTCAATACGACATGCGATTCCGGAGAGAAGTATCCGGCCCATGTTAATTTAGTATAATACAGTTCCCCATATTCAGCCCAGCCTCCGGATCACATTATAAAAATGGTTTCTATAAACTGAGCTTAACCGCTGTTATAACATCCATCTATCCTTTTGGTCACGAGTGGCTCAAATACCTGATATCCCTACCTGCATATAACTAGGTGAATAATGTTGCACATGATCAAATACAGTACCGAATGGCTGAGAACGTGGATAGCTCGCAACTTAGTTCTCTGATATCCATCACCCCAAACTAATGGTAAAACAGGAGTATGTATGGAACATAACGAAATCATCCTTGTCCCTCCATGGATCACCCCACATACCCATTTTCCTCTACGCATGTTCCAATTCTCTCGCTTACTCCGCTAACAAAAGAAGAAAAACTCCCGGCAGTTATCCCCTCATGCAAGAACTGTAGAGTCAAGACTCTCGCGCTTTATGTAGTTCATTTGACCATTCCGCATTTGAGCGATGCCTATTACTGCATTCCCCAGATTCACTAATGGAGGCACCACCGAGACCCTGGACCTTGCGAGACGAAATTCCCATCAGAGCGTGTCAGGCGGCTTCAAATCATTTCCAACAAATAAGGAGTTGTTCCTCGAGTATATGCTGTATTCTAACTTCATTTGATAAGATTCAAAGGGCAATGGTGCTGCGTGATATCGACTTTCGAGATATGAGTGCTCGAATAGTCCCGTAGGTTACCTTGCTGGAACTGGTTGATATAGTATTGAATCCAGTTGACATAGTACCGGAACATACAACACTAAGGTATGAAACCGGAAAAGTGTATCTCAAACATACTATCTAATGCCAGAGAACAGCGTCTTTACTACAGAAGTTGGTGTTGGAGGGGGTGCTGGCAATTTAAGCTTCCCCCGACTCCTTACATCTTCATTGAAATGGAATGTATTTTCTTGTGTTGAGCGGGACAGCGTCTAGTTATCTCACAGAAAGTCGCCATACTATAATATCATATTTAATCGTATTGTATGCTACATAAAATTATCAGTCGAAGGTTAAACCTAGACGAGTGACGATCTGTGACGGCATTTCAAGGCAGAAAAGGAAATGGTGGTGATAATTCAGTCACCGACTTGAAACAAGAGTGGCCAATTGTCGCGGTTCCTATATGCACACTGGAGTTGAGAGGTTTTTTTACTTTGAACCTACTATGCGATGCTAACCCGAGAAGTTTTGTTCATGTTTTGGGTATAGGGTACTAAGGCTATCACCAGAGATTTTTTCTAGAGTAATCTATAGCAAATGCATGATCAGGCTGTGATATCGCACCACGTTGTATTGCAAGACTGCTGTACTTGTTGGCTAGGGCAGACATCAGAAACAGTGTCCCTACATCCAGGGAACCTAGCACGAGGCTGCGGGAAGAGCGCCCAGGGTGCATCGGAATCGCGAAGGGCTCTGCCGTGCTGGGTAAAGTTAGGCGATATGTGGGTTTCTCAGTGGGTTTATTCATAGGGCATGACATGCTTGTATAACTTTATATGCCAAGCTAGCTGATTCCACCTGAAGTGCACTAAGGTGTTGGGCCATCGAGGTACAATACTAGCACCGTGCCGCAGGGTAGAAATTAGGGAGGAATTACATCTGCTACCGATACCGCAGGCGCAAAGAAGGTGTTGTGTGGGAATAAATTTGGGGTGGATTGGTGGGCGGCAATGAGGCACTGGCGTACTCTCGCAAGACACTTCACCTTTCTCCCGACCCTAGTAATTCTGGTGATGGTCAGACTCCACCACCCACTTCCTACAATCCTAAGCAGGGAAAAACAGAAAGCTTCTCTAACCTTCCGTGATCTCTTTGAACACCGGCAGTAACGTCTGGAACAACCGCACTACTACCGACTTGAGGTCACAAACCCCGACCTGGCTGTCGCCACTGGAGCCCATGCTATGCCGTCAGGGCATTCAGGGCAGCCGAGTCGAAAGTGTAAGGGAATGGCTCTTACAAACATAGGGGTTTGGAGGATGGCGCCCCGGTGGCGGAGGTGGATACGAGACGCAGTTTTGTTTTTCTGTGGAGATCTGGGAGGGGCCGATGGTATCCCAGTAGTGGGATGTTGTATTAGGAGCAGAGATGAGCGCAGGCGAAGGCTAGCGCGCATGGTATGGAGGAACACTGAAGTGTGGACAAGCGAAAGTTCTAGGGCATGAAAAACGGATGCATAGGGCATATGCGGAGACATAGGGCTACACATGTACTAGCAGAATTTTCACTGCTTGAGGTGAAACGCAGCGGCCAAAACCTGTCACCCTACCTTGCATCGGCTATAACCTTTACACTACGCACTCATATCGGGGCCCCCGCTAAGTCTCTAGTCTCATTTCCAGTCTCCCTAAATAATGCGGTAACCCCCGCGTCACCCCCACCATGACCGCAACCCCGCAAGTGTGTTTTACCGCTGCCACTTTCTCCTTCCTCTCACTCCCCTCCAACCCTCTCCTGCAGGTTAAAACACCACTTTGAAGTAATTGTTGTCTTGCCTCCCCCCCCGAGACTAAGCCTTCAGTAAAAACATAGCTTAAATTTATCTTTCAGTGGAAGGAAGTCATAGGCAATTGGGATGCACAAAGCCATCACATACCAGTTGCGCCCTTCACTAACTTAGTATCTTCCCCCTCGAGCCAAGTCCAGGATTTTCAAGCGCCAGTTTAAATATCTACTCATACTCGCTTCAGCCGAGTTTAGTGCGAATGGAGGGCTACTACTGTATTGAGAGATAATCTAATGTGGTTTGAAATTTTAATCATGCTATTATACTCATATTATTATTTTGGCTGCTGGTCATTTACTTTTCAAAGATTTAGTCTATTTTTTCTCAATTTCCCCCAGCCGGAGTGTGGACGTGTGAGGCGGGTGGGGAGTGAGGCTTGGCATGGCGACTCCGATGAATTGTGCCACACTCTAGTGATCGAGATAGCGGTAGTGGCACCGATCAACAGTCACACTATCCCCTGAACAGGGACCTTGCTGCCCTCTTGTCATTGTTGTCAAGGACTTTTTGGCAAGGAGGCTCCCACCGCGCAGTTAACCCACTTTTCCATTCGCAAGCACCTCCGCTCCCGCCCGGAGCTCATTGATAGCTCACTAAACGGTTGCAAGAACCTGCTTAGTCGCTTGAGTTCGCAGCAAGTCTAGGTCTTTCGAATACCCCACCCCCAACCCCCAAAGTGCAGCCTTTCTCCATCTCCAACACGCCCTCCCCCCCGACACATACAGTCCCCCGAATATTTTCTACATTATATTGGACAATCCACGGAAAGCCGGACCTCTCGGATTGTGCGAGGTTGCTCGCTCTGAAGTTATTTGATAACAACCACAACCTCGTATCCACTAAAACCATCCCGAGGGCACAGAAGCTGTGTGTTTACCGTGTTGATTTCGATAAGATTTCCCTGCTCAACTGCCTATACCGCCCATCCATCTTTGGGATTGATGAGATTGCAGTGTGTTTGGTGGAGATGGAAGGCTGCGATATGAACAAGAGAACTAGCATGGGCGATACCTCTCGCATGGGCTGCGGGGAATGGGCACGATGGAGTGGTGAAACTACTACTCGGCAGGCACGACATCGACCCTGATAAGCCAGGTGAGGCCGGCCAAACGCCACTGTTGCCGGATGCCAATCGTATAGTTAACCCCAACCGAGCTTTTTTTTTCCACTTTTCTGAGCCGTGCGGAACCACCTCCCCTCTGACCTCTTGCACCTTCTTTCGCTGAAATGAAGCATATTTTTCTTATATTGACCGAGCTAACGCAGTCACCATACTGTATCACATTCAACGGTATCATACGCTATGTAAACCTAGACGAGTGACAATCTATGATGACATTACAAAATGGGAAAGGGAACTGTGTAAGAACTTAGTCTGCTTGGAAATAACAGCGGCCAACTGCATCAGCTCCTATGAGCAGACTGGAGGGGGTTGGTTTTTTTTTTTTGTTTGAACATGCTGTACTATACTAATCCGAGTACTTTTGTTTTTGTTTTGGGGTACAGGGTACTAAGACTCCGCTGTGCAGGAGCGTAAGGCTAAACGGTATGACCAGACCATCACTCGGGCGTTGGTCAGACCCCCCCATCAGAACCCTCATCTACCATACTAATATCTATCAACCCTATAATGGGTCTTGGCACAGACATTTTCTTATAAATACATACCAAGGGTACTTTTCTCCCTCTTCCTTTCTTCCTTTCTTCCTTCCTCGAGCCACCTGGGTCATCCAACATCCCCCAACACGCCAACCCATCTATCGGAGGAGGTGCCGCAAATTGGGCGACCCGGAGATACCCCCTATCCGTGTCTCCGGCTCAAACACAATGATTGAAAGAGTCACTGCGTTGAACTAGACTTATTATGCAACCCCTGAAGGTGGACCCTGGCATGGGGAAACCTATTGATGGGGAGAATATAGGTGACTCGACATACCTTTTCGAATCCGTGGGATTTTCTTAGTAGTTTAGTTTTGTCATGATCAGTGTTCCCAACAGGCCAGGCCACTCATAGGCCAGCCTATAGGCCGTAGGCTAGGACAGGCCAGGCCACTCCGGAAATGGCCTAGGCCGATCTAGACCGAATTCGAGCGGCCTGCGAAAGCCTATC
>Ga0307517_10005781_pt1 | contig 18502 bp, 21 predicted proteins | sample 23_EM_MG_FD_194515 | JGI IMG/M metagenome (GOLD analysis project Ga0307517, IMG submission 194515) | Populus trichocarpa ectomycorrhiza microbial communities from riparian zone in the Pacific Northwest, United States - 23_EM | ecosystem: Host-associated > Plants > Roots > Unclassified | place... | reverse complement strand
GATAATATTATGTAATATTACTATATATGGAATATTATTCCCACATGCAGTTAGTTAGTCCAGCCTTTGGGCTGCTAAAATGAAATCCGACCCCAGGTCATAAATTTTATTCCTGTCACCCCTTTGGCTCAAGTCCACTCAAGCAAATTAGCCGAGAGTTCGAGTTCGGTTCAACTCGGTTCATAGCAACACTAGTCATGAACCGAACAATAGTAGCAATTTGCAAATGTAACGCGTAACAGGGCCTGAAAAGGTCCAAAATCTCCAAAAAAAAGCGCCCACTGCCCGAATGGACCCTTAATTTCCTATTTAGGGTGCCGTGAACAACTTGTCAGATGAACGTGGCCGTGATACTTATACTAATCCTCTAACAGAAAGAGGTCGAGAAGGTGACAAGAAAGAAAGGAAGGTATCACAATTGTTCGAGGATATACCAAGAATGACACACTCCCAGAAAGGGGATGAGCTCATCCTCAACACAATGTCGCAGATGAAAGCTAGTTGGACACATCTGAGAGACTGTGTCGCGCTTGTGTTCACTCCCTGAGTCAGATTCCCTCTCGGCCCAATTGGGTGGGTGACGAACGCCATGTCACACGTCACCACCACCCATTTCACACCATCGACGATTCCCCGTCCCGCCCCCATCCTGCCCACGATCCACGATCTCCTTGCTGCAGGCCCCGACTCACATACCCTACATCAGCAGGCAAAAAATGGGAATCGCTCTCACAACACCGACCCAAAATCCCCAATGTATGTCCCCTCTTGGACCTTTCCTTCTCTCCCTTCGCCGCTGACTACGATATCAAGAACTCAAGAATGGCCTGAGCACCACAGTCGCGACGACGGAATTTGAAGCCTGGCTAAAGCCCTAGTACCACGCATTGGCGGGAGATGGAGCCACCAATGCGTATATTTGGTGTGTTGTTGACCTCTTTTCTCCCCCACTATCATCCCTTCTATGTGACCCCATGCACCACGAAGAAAATGCTAGCTTTTACAGCCCAACACTACTATGTAAGGCCTGACACCAGCGTGTACGATCCAACAGCGACGTTTTGAGCCGAACGCTAGCATGCACGACCAACACCAATGTCTCGAACCCAACACCAGCATGTAGGGTTCAACACCTCCGTTTCGAGCCAAATGCTGGCATGTACAGCTCAACACCGGCGTGTAGGGCCCAACGTCAGCGAACTGCAGACGGCGAGGATCCGGAGACAATCCGGTGGCATTGACGCTGTAGGGGTCGTTCGCGAGGAGTGGCTTTGTCCTCGAACATCACCGCTCCCTCATAATATATATATATAGAATCCTTTCTTGTACCATAACTTATCCTGTACCATAGCCTATCCATATGTTTTTCACTGTCAGTCACATGGGTATGGAAAGAGTTCGAAAAAGAGTACATACTCTTGTACCTCGTTTTTTGACTTAGAATAAATCTTGAACGAAGTATAGTGGGAGGTCCACATCCGGTGTCGCACATATACACACTACACATGAATTGGCGACAAACTACACATGAATATGTCGTTTATTTAACTAATGCGTCGCTGTCCCGATTTGGGGAGTCAATGTTGGTATGCCCTGCAATTGTTCCGGTCATTATCTCATCGGGCAAGACCCAGCTCACAACATTTCGCAATAAATCTGCGTATCCCGTTTATATCACGATTGGAAACCTTCCAAGCACATTTGAAGGAAACCGTCTCGACAGCGCCATGTATTATTGGCCTATCTTCCAACGGCAAAGCCCCAGCACATCAAAAACAGGTCAGCTCGTCGTCGAACCCTTGCCAATCTATTCCACATGTGTATGGTGTTCATTCTTCGACCCCTTGAACAACTTGGTTTCACTGGAATCGAATTGACAAGTGGAGATGGCGCCGTTCGCGATTGCCGCCCAATCTTGGCAGCGTATGTTGGCGACTACCCCAAGCAAGTTTTGGTCACCTGTACGAAAAGGTGAATGTCCATCAGGTACATGGCGGTATGAGCTTGGAGACCCGGACGTCGTGTGTGCACCTCGGGATTTAAAAGCAATCCTCGATGCATTGGACACGAGGAGGCCAGGACAAAGCCCATTCAACAGCCATTTTGGAAAAATCTACCTTTTGTCAACATCTTCCGCTCGATTAATATTAAGCGTCTCACACTGTACATAGAAAGGCATAATGGTCTTGAGATAATAAAGTATAATTCGGTAGAAGTAACAACCCCCTGGCATCCCGTATTGAAAGGGGTTCAAGGACGAGCCAGAGGCCCATTAAGCCATGCCCGCAGATGTGTCTTGAGCGTGTCTGCTCTCTCGAAGACAAACTTCTCAAAAGCAGAACGGTGGGTTTCATAATCGAAGTCGCCGTCCAAGGATGCTTGAGCGTCATGAAAGAATGCCGAAAAGATGTTGGCTACGTTGTCGCAGCAAGTTTCAGCATGCAAGAGCTTGATTTCTGCCAATTCTTTACAAGCCGCATCGACGTCAGCGTCAGAGATGTTCTCCCTGTCGTGGAACAACCTCTCATAATCATCTTTCCAAGGTAGACTGTCCTGCCCTGCAAGATGGACTAAGATTTGTGCTAAAGCTATACGATCATCGCATTTGGAGGGCTCTAAGAAGGAATTCAGTTCAAAGACGAACATTCATTGTGTAACACTGACTGGCACGAAATTGCAACATGTGCACGCTGGCAAAAAGAGGCTGGAATATATTGAGTATCGAAGCCGGTCGGACTTCGCCGTCCTTTACCGCCGCCTCAAAGTCGATTAAGACAATGCCGCACCGGCCGTTGGGCATCTCGTTGCAACACATAAAGTTTTCCGGTCGTAAATCACAATGTATGACGTCCTTCGAATGGATATATTGAATAGACGAGATCTTGGGTGATGTCAGCTTTGCTTCGCGGTTGTCGAAAACTCAACGCACCATATCACAGGCGAATCCGGCAGTCAAGGTGGCTATTGTCTCTGGGTCGAGCCCCTGGTATGCTACCAGGAAGTATCGCCGCAGATCAATAGAGTAACGGGGAATAATGAGCGCACGGAAGCCCGAATCCGAACCCTCCCAAATAATCTTTGGGATATGCTCAAAATTGTCGAGTGCAAAGAGTTTCAACCACTCGATCTCTCGAGCAAGCGTGCACGTATCGCCGATTCTTTGTAGTTTCGCGAAATATATTCCACCCGAGCGAGAATATGCGACAAAAAACCTAGATCCTATCGCAGCCTTCAGCCAAATATATTAGGACGGAGTCTGTCACTCACGCTTCTGCTCAAAGCAAACCAGTTCCGAGTCACGCAATTCGTACTCGCAGTTTGCGAGATATCTACGGCTGGTCATATAGCGAAGAGTCGGGGAGAAAGAGATGTCGCTGATGCCTGGCTGATGACTATCCAGGAGCGGAAGGTAAGTTGGGGGAAGGCTCTTGCGAGATGGCGGTTTGGAGTTGAGAGGAGGAGAGGCGCAACGCCCGAAGTGATTTGGCCTGATGACTAATGTCACAGCCACAGTATCGAACTGGTATCTTCTTTCCTCCTTCAGTTAGTTGAACATTCTGCTTCTAGATAGTATCTCGCTTTCATGTCTCCCATTCGACCCACAATCACCGCCTTAATGCAGAAGTACATCGAACAATCTCATGAACTATCCCCTGAAGCCTTCCCGCTTCCCCGCGCCGTACCTTCATACCTCATCGGCTTCTTCTCTTGCCAATGTTCAATGTGTTCCCATCGCATCTTAGCTGGCCGGTGGACGCGAACCTGGCCTCAACAAAACTTCGAACATCTGCGCGTGTTGGGATAGGTTGGGATGGTCTCCATGGTCCCATATTACTTATTGGCCTGTCGCACGATCTCGGAGCTGGTATATTGTCGACCAAAGGAACGTACATCTTCATGCTTCCTTCCGCTTATGGCTCCAATGATTCCAACAAGGCATCTTGCTACCTCGATGTTTGTGGCCAGTTGTTCGAGACGGCGATGGAGAACCCGACTGCCTTCACTGGTGTGCCTTGGGTGTTAGAAGTTCTTCAGGGCTTTATGAGGACGTGTAAGCAAGCGTTGGACGTCCAACGGAGGCAGCGCATCCAAGATGCGATCCAAGCCCTCAAGAATTTTGGGTCGGGGGGAGCTGCCACTAACGGTAAATGCATTGAGCGGACGAACCAGCTTGGGATCCCTCTCGTTCTTGATATCCGTATGACTCAGCTTGGAGGTAAAGACAACGATTTAGGATTCATTGCTCAAAGCTAATGCTTTACGTTATAAGCCCACTGTTCCATTCCACTCCTAACGGAGCCGAACGTTGGCATAGGAAGGATTGTCTCCTCGCCGACGCCACCCTTCAGCTTGTCAGTGAGGCCTCTGGTAAATTATTCAGTGGCTTTTGACTCAATCTTTTCGTCTGATACTTAATTGTTTTATAGGAGAATTGTTTATTAAGAGCAGTTTTATCACCAAGGGGTATCTCCAATACGATAGCTCCTCATTTACAATCGAGGGTGACGGCGCTGCATCTTTCCGCACTGGCAAGATATTTATGGCTGCGCAACGATTTGCGTGGAAGGGTCGCAAGGAAGATCACATCCAAGTGTGTTACGTCAAACTATTCATCTGGTCTTTCTAATCGCAATAGATGAGTTCTGGAGAGTCTCGATCCTCGAGTCGTCGAAGCAGCTCTCGATCAATGCCCCGCTATCGGCCGTTCCTGTGTCGTTGGCAATACCTTCCTGAAGGCCGCCTCTCAAGTTGTTTGTGCTATCATTGAGCCCTCAAGAGATCCCAAGAAATAACTCGAGGGCTCGCCTCCCAGAAATTACATGCGCTATCGCGACAGCAAATCCTAGTCTCGCACCTCCTCTGCGTATTTCTTGGGCTCGTGTTCTTGTGCTTAAGGAGGGCCAAGAGGTACCAATCACCAAGAAGGGCACCATCTTCGGCAAAAAATTGGAGCAGCTTTTCGGAGAACAATTGTCTGCTCTTCTAAACCCCTCCAAGGATAGCGTTTCTCCTCATTCTGAACCAAACGCTGAAAGCTCGCCCAACAAAGCACAGGGAAGAACTCGGGATCAAATTTCCAGCATCTTCGCCAGCATTGTTTTCGAGACCCTCAAAATCTCTGAAGACACACTCGAAAACAACTCTCAGGCGAGGTTCGCAGAGGCTTGTAATGACGATACTAAAACATCAATAGATATGAATAACCTTCATATTTCGGCTCGGAATGGACTCCGCAATGTCAACCATGATTGTCAACAAACTGAACCTTCAATTCGACCTTTCTCTGCCTCTCAACGCATGCCACACTTACGTTGACTTGGTCCAACTAACGAAGGCCATCTTGTCTAACCTTGGAACGGACGGTCCACCCCTCAAACCCCGCACATCTAAGGTGACATCGAATAGTCAGGAAAAAGAAGTCGTCGTCATCCTCGGCCAGGCCTTCCAACTGCTTGGCGATATCAATCCCCCCAAAAGCTTCTGGACGACACTCATGAAGAAACGACAGGGCGTCATCGTTCCCGTTCCTGCCTCTCGGTGGGATCACGCCGGCTTCTATCGCGCAGCGGACTCCAAGGAACCTCCTGCGTCTTGCGATGTTACTCTGGAGAAATCTGGATTCATCGATTTCGAGAAGTTCAACCATTCGTTCGGCATGACATCTGCGGAGGCCTTCCACGTTCCTCCAAGCTCTATGGAGGTGGCGTTCGAAGCGTTGGAAAATGCGAACATTCCTGCTGCCAAGATCAAAGCGCCAAAAAAGGGTGTCTTTGTTACTGCGGCGATGGACGAAGGGTATATCAAGCTTCTATTTGCAGATAAGGGTTGGTAAGGTGAGGTTTCTTACGCGTTTACATAATTCTCTGCCAGCCACTCATTTCATACATCCGCAGCTTATACCAGATTTGGGGGAACTGGCGTTGTTGCAAGCACTAAGCGATTTCAAACAATATACAATATCTCTCAGTAATCCATACGTTATTTAGCCTGCTAGGTATACATGGTCCTTCCATGACCATCGACACAGCTTGCAGCCCGGGTCTCATCGCCTTTGATCATGGTCAATGAACTGAAAAAATAAATTGTGGTTCTGAATATTGACGCTTTGTTTCCTATCGCCGTCCAGTATTTGCATTCGGATGAAGGTGAATTTGCTATCGTCTGCGGCACCAACACCCATTCTTGGTGAGTTATTTCAAATCTCGCGTTCTTATGCGACGGCATTTAGCCCTGGTATATTTGGCTTTTTGTCTGCACAGAAGCTGACATTTAAAAATTCCCGCTGTGCCACGTTTACCAATATGGCTGATGGGTATAGTCAAGCTTCGATCTCTTCTCGATCGTGTATATGCTATTTTATTATTTCAAGATATGTTCCCGCTAAGGCGGGTGTTGGTCTCGTTCTGAAGACAAAGAGTGCGGCCCTGCTAGACGGTGATAGGATTTTCGGTGTCGTCAAAGCCACAGATACAAGACACGATGGCAGGTCTCAAGGCTCGGTCGCTCCGAATGTGAAAGGCCAAATTGCAATCCAAATCTCGCGCCTGGAGAAGGCCTCATTTTTGCTTTCCCAAATTGAGTGCGTCCACATCCCAGAATATTTCAATATTTTTCTCATCCTGCCGATCAGTCTCATGATGATGGAAGTGGTGCATTGAGATATATAGTGAAAGATTAAGACTAATGCGCGTATCAGGTACCTCAATGGGGGATTCCAAGCTATCAATGAGGGTCTATGTATGGCTTATTTCTCTCTTAGGGTAACAGGATGAATGTGGACCTAGGACAAACATAGGACTCAGAGCATTGAACACGGTGTGGCCTCCTGCTACCCCTTCACTCACTTCCATCCACACATTACCTTCTTGGTTTCATGTTCTTACTTCGTGTGTCATAGACCTGGATGAAAATTGCGTCAGTCGTCAGTTGTTTCTACACAAGTTCATAAATCAGCTTGCTGCAAATGTCTCGGGATGGACATTATTCCAGACTTTTCCAAATTCTTTGTATGTTGTGCAAGGGTGCAGCTTCATGTAGTCTATTGCAAAAAGGTTACTTGAATAGCATTATGAGTCAGGAATCAATCAGGAATATAACAATTTTGTGGAAAAAAACAGTTCACCGCGCTGTTGTGCAGCCAATCTTCGGTTGCTTTACCGCGTTTTCGCCCTTTCGCAGGTACATTGCTGTCGGCTACAGTGACTTGAGTCACTTGTGCAAGGGGAGGCCTATTTGAATTCCCCATCCTCCGATTTTCTGATTGTCGGTGTGCGGCTGGAAGAGTTTCGAAGCAACTACCTCGGTCTAATGCTTCCCCTCCTCTTTAGTACCACACAAGTCGAACCTATCTGGGCTGATCTCAACGGCGGAATGGATCGCCATCCCGACTTCGCTGATATGATATCGCTACCCGCATTCGCACAAAGTTGAACAAAAAGCGGAACTTCGCCGCGCTATCGCTCGTGACAACTCTGGACTTCAAAACAGTGTATACGAACAACCGTGGAGGCTGAGAGATGGATTCTTTCGAGCCATAATCATGAAGAAAAAAAATTTACCCTCAAAAGAGCCTTTCGCCGGATTGAGATCCGGAGACTTGAAGATCGACGTAACTCTGTTGCAAGTAGTACCGTTAGAAGTAGTAAAAGAGATGCCATGTGAGAGAAGAGAATCAAAACAGACTGATTTGAAATGCCTTCAAACATGCTCTTTACCAGCAACTTCGACTGTAGGACTTTCCCAGCCCTCATTACCTGCACTATCTAGTTTGAAGACCTTCCCTACCCAGGATGAATCTCAAATTGGAATACACCAGGTTTGGCCCTGAACAGGATTAATCGATATAGGCAAATGTGGCTTGGAGCAGGAACATGAGGCGTCAAACATCACCATGACGGCGCAAGTTGTACAACATACAGAGGACATGTCCGCCTGAGCTGATAGCGGATACGAGCGGTATGATGGTGGAAGTGGTGGCTTTGAACAACAACACGTCGGCAATGGTTTGGCTAAGGATGGCGAACGTGCGATCTCCAGCAAGTAAAGGTGGTGTGCTCTTGAGAACCGAAATGTACAACAAAATCACACTTCTGCCGACCGCCCAGTTGAGTATATTTCCAGCTCAAATATTCTACCCAAATTTCGATGTGGACAAAGTGAGAAGCCAGGACCTCCTTCAACTGCTGCAAATTTGGCATTTTCGGAGAGAATGGATAAAGCAGTTTTTGCGAAAAAGTTGATGGAACAACGCAAGAGTCGTCGTAAATTGGCCAGTCGCAGCAGCTGACCCTCTGTTCAGCACGAGGTAAGAAAGGTAAGAAGGGCCTGGTGCAGTGGGTTTAGGTGCCGTTGGCGATGTTGGTGAGTCGGCGGTGGGGTCGGTGGGGACGAGTGGCCCGGTAGTGGTGCAGAGGTCGATTAAAAGCTGTGTGGTCTCTTCTGGGAGATTGTTGAGCATGGCACACCCATCGCTGCATGTATAATTCGTAGCGGAGACTGCTTGCAATGAAAGAACCGTCACCCACTACGTTTGACGCCCGCGAGGGTAAGTTGGGCAAGACCACCCCTTGATTCGGACTGGCTTGGAAGCCTTAGGTTGGACGATTTTTCTGGATGGAGTCGAAGGAGCCTGAATAGGTATCTGAACATTTTTCGGGGTTTCGGGAACAGAATCGGCTGTGCTAACTCTCGGAGGAGGTATAGACACCGAAGGATCTTCATTGGGAGTTGATTCTTGCATGGAAGGTCCTGGTGGTATGGCGCCCACTGTAGATGCTCGGAGATTCTGTGCCGTCCGCGTCAATGCCTGAAACACCGAAGTATGATCAGGCCACATAGGCAACCTCGAAGGAGGCCCAGCATTAAATGTTGCCGATGCGTTGACTTCTCATACGTGGCGTTGTCGCTGTTAATATTGAGGGTAGCTAGAGAAGGCATAAGGTCACATTGAACACAAGAAATCATAATTCTACATACATTTCAGGAATTTGTGGCGCTGGTGCCAATCAACAACCACATCAAAGTTAAAGAGGCCTCAAATTTTCCTTGACCGTTGCTAGAAAAGGACGGAAACTATTCAAAATCCTAAAATCAAAAAACATTTGTAAAAAAGCACAAACCTGCCATGGCGTCGAGAGAGATCTAGATAGGACAAATTACTATGCAGTTCGCTTAACAGCTTGAGAAAGCGATGTACACACTTCACTCCAGACGATCTACCTGAGTTGCCTGTGAACGAGCTACTTTTTGTCGAATGACGCAGTACGGCCAAAGTCACACTGAATCGACATGGCAGCTACCAGACATATGTCAAACCGGTTCAAAGTCATTGTCAATGCAAATCACTAACTTGACTTGCGCGTGCCCGCCATATGCCTCGTATAATCTCAAAATGACAATGCTGGTCACATCTCTGTGTTCAAAGTTGACGCAATCGTGAAATGAATTGTCTTCTCCGCGCTTAACGGTCTCGAGGAAGACATTCCGAGCTCCTTCAATGACGAAGGGTCAAGGGTGACACAAAGTCAGGAGCTCCTGGACGGAGGCAACGGACTGGAACATGATCAGTTAGGCGGAGAAAACGGGTTTTCGAAGCAAGAAACAAACCTCGAAGAAGTGAATTGTAAAGATACCCAGCGACAGGCACATCTGACTCTAACAAGTGACCCTCATGCGGCAAAATCCTCCACGAGAAATGGTGTTCGCCTACACATACCAATTTCGTCAGCCCATCATCTCGTTTTTCTCCCCATAAAAAATTAATACCCTGATCTTGTTCAGCGTCCAGAGCAAGCGACATCGCAAGGAAATTGCCCAAAAGAAATTCACAAACTTTCACGATATCCCAAGTGGCGTTTTTATGCATAGGTTTTTATGCATAGGTCGCTGTACATGACCAAACTGAGTCTCATACGTGGCATTGTCACTGTTAATATTGAGGGGTAATTATAAGTCAACTAAAGAAGGTATAAGGTTACATTTAACCCAAGAAATCATAATTCAACACACATTTCAGGAATTCGCGGTGCTGGTGCCAATCAGCGATGGCATCAAAGTTGAAAAGAGACCTCGAATTTTCCTTGACCGTTGCTAGAAGAAGACAGCAGCCATTCAAAACTTCAGGATCAAAAAACATTTATAAAAAAGTACAAACCTGCCATGGCGTCGAGAGAGATCTACAAAAGGATAAATTCCATCAAGTTCACCTAAACGCTCGAGAAAAAAAGTACACACCGTGACAGAAATCGTACTCTGGCCATATTTAACTTCCGCACGAAGCGGGCCCTGAGAAACGACAGCAACGTTTGAGAATTCAAGAGGGTGCGCAATTTCCAGGTGGTGAATTTCAACATCTAAATTCAAAAATCAGTCGTTGATTCAATCACATAACCATACAACCACAATACATACCCCACGCATCCCAGTAGTTAGGTCTGTCTATCTTGGAAGATAACCAAACTACCCGTCTGGCCCTCTGCGATGAGTTCGCGGCTTAAAAAAGAATTGTTAAAGGTGAAAAAAAAATGATGTTGGAAGACTTAACATCGACAAGGACAAGGCTAACAATCCGACCATTCGAAATCTTAAGCTGCACACTCCCATTGCTGAGAACAAAATGACTAGAACCATTTGTGTAAACTGTACGAGCCAACCACGTCAATAAAACCTCTAGAAAAAGCGAAAAGCGAGTGAACACATACCAGAAACCGGCTTAAGATGCCCATGCAGCGCATTTGACGGATGTTTTTAACTTCCCAGCCGCACCTCCATTCGCACAATGCATAATCGCATACCCTTCCTTTCCATTATCCAAAGCTTGAAGAACCAACGACTTCAAAGCCCCGCCAGCCTTAGCGAGCGGGATCTTGACGATATCCCAACGAGGGAAGAAGGTCGTGTTATAAGCGACGATCTTGTTGGAACCGGCCATGGATTTCGGTCTCATCGACGGGGTGAGAAGCGCCGAGTTGGGGAAGAGAACGGAGAAAGTGTCTTCAAGCAAGGCTTCACCATCTTTTTTCACCTCGGTGTATACCTCTGCGTCATCGTAGACCATTCCGCTGTTGGCGTTGTCAAATGGGCGACACTGACGTAAAAATAAGCCGACTCACATCGAAGACCCAGGAAGAACTTGAAGTTGTATGTTCATAAGTTTCGTGATCTGGCAACAAGAGATAGCAACATTACCATCGTGGACTAAATGAGAATTAGCGATCCTTTCTTAAATAAAACCAGTCGGATAAACATACATTGATTCAGCAGGACCTTTCCCCAAGATTCGTCTTATCTTTCAGGTACACGTAGTGCTGCTTGCTGTGCTTGTACAGCGAACCCAATGTGGTGATTTGCTACGAAATAGAATTAATATCCACCACTCAAAGTGGTTGCGGATCGAATCTACCTCAAAGTCATGCAGAAGAATCTCCGAGTGTCGATTGCCCTTCTTGATTGACCATGGCAGGTACACGTACCACGATGGAACTATACGAAACCGCAGTTGCAGTAATAAAGTTCTCCAGAAATAACAATCGTTCCATCTGCACCTCGAGATACAGCTCCCCCTTCCTAAACCAAATTCAATAACTTTCAATCAAACACATGAATATAATCACAGCAATTAGGAAGGGCCTTGTCCTCCTTACTATCCTTCTCTACACGTTCGAAAAATTTGTCGACAGAATGTCCCATATTAACGGGTGGCAATTCACGACGGTTGCTCGTCACGGCCCTAATGCGTCGAAGCTGCGGAAAGGGCGAGTATCAGACAGACGCACGTCAAGCTAATTATCCGAGAATCCACCTACATGTTCCAACATCTTGGCCAAAGGACCACCGCCACCATCTCCATTCCCAAACACGAGGAAAGATGCATCGGAGGACTCTAGATTCTGAAAAATCAGGAAATCAACTTTCAGCGGAAAGCCAGGGAAATGGGCAGCTACAGCTATAGTACCTTGTGGTTCGTCAAACCCTTGTTTACATCTCAGACTGTTGCCAGAGCTGCGTAAGTGTCAACTATAGATAACGTCAGAAATGGCTTTTTTCGAAGCGCAGAATGGAGAGCATACCAGCTGTCATATGGGAGAGAACCTGACTTCCATCGATACCGACCTAGTTGAAGGTTGAATGGCGGAAGACGCTGCTATTGAATGAGAAATGTTAGAAAAAATCCTGCGAAGAAGACCTTGAAGTATATGTTGTTCCTAGACAGTCATTATTAACATTATTACGATAGAAATAAAAACAACACAACAACTCACCAGGACAACTTCTGCATGAAGAAATAAGTCATCCCTATTCATAATACCCATCTCAGCAATCACCCTCAGCTTCAAGAACCAAAGCAAATTGCTTACCCGCTCCACGAATAAGCTGAGGTAGCGCTCCAATGAATCAGGCAACCACGCAGTATCACACCGCTTGCCGAATCGCGTTTCGAAATACCGCTGGCCAAATACAAAGTGCCGAACCAAGGCCTCGCCAGAGGGCATATTTGAGTAGTTCCCACGAACCCCCGATGGGGTGGAATCACCCATCGAGCATTTTATCTTTGACTTTTTCGAATAACGGTGGGTAGAGCTAGGAAACGGAGTTCAAAAAGAGAGAGAAAAGCATTGCCCAGGCGAGATATTCGCTGTGATATGGCACACCGACAACCAAAAACCTGATGGAAAAAAAGGGCTTGCGTTGAGAAAATAGGACCTTGCTCAGGAGCCTTGATTTTCCTCAGGCGGGCCCGAAGAGGGCCTTTGAAGGTCCTCTGATGACGAACGCCTTGGGAGAAAGACAAACAGTTGGGAGATCGATGGAAGGTGCTTGTTTGTCTTGGCGATATGGGGTTCGAGTTCCTCGAGGCTCAAGCCGGTGATCGACAGCATGGGGCTTGGTGTTCCCTCGCCGCCCTTGACGGCGCCTTGCATGATGTAGGGCTCGCCGGAGGTGACGAGAAATGCCTGTTGACTTCTAAAGTCGGAATAAAATAGCCATTTCAAGGCTTTGTGCGAGTTGTCGACAGATTCTTCGAAAGTTAATCAACGCACTCCGGAGTGGAACCTTGGCTCATCCTAGTTCCGGTATTATCCTCCACGCAAAATGACTTGATGGATCGAGAGCTGTTGTATGCCCCAATGACGTGGTCGAACTTGGGCTTGAAATTTGGTGTCCTGGTGGCGTTGGCGCTAGCGACAGCATTCTGTTGTCAATAGGACGGTAGGAACGCTGTACCGTTCTATCTATCCGGTAAAGGAGCTGCATACGATGCTGCTCGTAGGTGACACACCATAACGGGTGTGCAGTGGCGATGATTCTTCTATCTTCAAACTACTTCGGAGGAAACATAGTGGGTATAGGTCTTGGAGGAAACGGAGGTGAACTTGAAGTAGCGAGGGAAAAGAACCACAACCGTTTGTTTGGAGAATGCCGCTGCGGGGTGCCTGGTATGCTGGGTGGAAGGCAACTCTGGGGAGTTGGGGCGACAATCAAGCCTCCTGCAGTATCTCTGGGGGGGTTGATGTGCAAAGACGGAGGAGGGTCGTTTGTGACCGGGTTCGGGAGAGTTAGAGTTGTTGTGGGTGGGTGTGGAGCGGGCGCATTGTCCATCGAACGGAGGATATACGTGGAGCGTCACACTGTCCCCAAAGGAGAATTACGACACAGAGGCAGATGACCGACACACCGCCCAACATGTGTCGTAGCTGAGAAAGCGCAACACACCGTCGTCGGGGAGTTCGTATCAATATGTCACCCGTCACATATCTCTTTTCTCATTACCACCTCCAACGTCGGAGTCCTTGACGGTGCCAAGCCCTCCCTTCTGAGGAGCCGAACTCGGAACTCTGACTTTGAACTTTTTTTCTATTCAAATGGCGCCCTCAGTTAAGCCCACGAAAGGCATAAAACCCTCTGGGCCAGGGGGAGGGGAGCCGAAGACCGCTAAAGCCACCAGCTCACAGGTACGTGTTCGTCGTAGTGGAGAATGGGCAACGCTGACCGAGAATTTAACCGTCAAATTCTGGATCCCAGAAGGCCAAAATTACGCTCGCAGGTATACTACCTTACGGATTTTCATGGTACTTTACTCACCAACCTCCGTTCAGATGAAAATACCCAACCTGCAAGCCCAGTGGTTGCCCATGGATCGAAAGAAGTTCCCGACGGTGTCCCTGCTACACTCGCTGGTCTGTCGTTTGTTTTTACTGGGGAACTGAGTAGCTTCTCCCGCAAAGAAGCCATTGACTTGCTTTGGCGGGTTCGTCATAAATTCTTTTCTTAAATATATCTCAACTCGTATTACGATAGTCACGTGGTGTTGCAGCCATCTGTTGGGAACTTGCGTTGGACCTAGTAAACTTGCTACCATCAAGAAGCACGGACTTAAAACGCTGAATGAAGATGAATTCCTGGATCTGATCGCTACACGAAAAGGTCTAGGCAACGGAAAGGTTGATGAAAAGACGAAGAAGAAACTGGAGAAGGAGCATGAAGATATTAAAAAGGCTGCGAAGAAAATGAAAAAGAGAGAGCAGAAGGAGAAAGTGGCGGCCCAGGACGGGAAGATGGTTGACCCCAAAACGCAGCTCTGGACAGTTCGTTACGCGCCACAAAGCCTGAAGGAAGTTTGCGGAAACAAAGGCCAGGTCGAGAAACTTCAACAATGGTTGCATGATTGGTATGAGTTTTCTCGCTCTTTCGAACGTCATTTTCACTCATCCATGCGATCGTCCGTCTGTAGGCCATCAAGTGTGAAATGCGGGTTTAAAAAACCAGGAAAGAATGGGATGAACGTTTTTCGTGCCGTGCTTATTACCGGGTCACCTGGGATTGGCAAGACGACCAGCGCACATTTGTGTGCTAAACTTGAAGGGTTTACCCCGATTGAAATGAACGCCAGCGATGCGCGTAGCAAGAAGCTTGTCGAGGTATGTTGGCTGATTCTAATTCGTGGATACACCCAACAACTATGAATAGAATGGGATGAATATCTATAACACATCGCTGGATGGTTACATAAAAGGACCGTCGGTACGTTTCTTCCCCAGCTAATCTTGAATTTTTTTTTGGAAAAGAATTGTTCTCATTGGATTTTGATCAGGACACGAATCCCTTGGGTGTTGCGATTACCGATAAAACATGTCTTATCATGGACGAAGTCGATGGGATGTCGGCCGGAGATCGAGGTGGTGTAGGAGCTTTAAAGGCGCTGATCAAGAAAACCAAGGTACGCCTCGAGGCATTGCCGCCCTTCAGGAGTGCAGACGCCTGAAAATTCCGCTGTTTAGATTCCAATTATCTGTATCGCGAATGACAGGCAAGCGCAGAAACTGAAACCCCTCATGGCCACTACTTTCGGTCTGCCGTTCCACAAGTCGGCGACGTTTGTCCAAAGTGAATTTCTTGAAACTTACGAGGTTGTTTTCAGCCCCCCGGCCCAATCTATCCGATCAAGAATCCTAACAATTGCTTTCAAGTGAGCCGTGTGCCTGGAGGAGCTCAATGGCGCTCACGCATAGACTTACACCTACAGGGAGAAGATGAAAGTTCCTGCTAATGTTATCGACCAACTTATCAACGGGTCACAGTCCGACTTTCGACAGGTTCTAAATATGCTTTCAATGTGGAAATTGTCGAACGATGTCATGGACTTCGATGAAGGCAATGACCTGTAAGTGTTCCTGGCTAATCAAAGCGTGTTGCTCATGTGTCTTCCTTCCCAGCGCTAAGATGAACCAGAAGCATTCCATCTTAAGCCCTTTCGACATTGCCTCGAAACTTCTCGGTCCGTATGTTTATTCAGCGACATCACGAGAGACACTGGGTGACAAAATGGAGTACTATTTCCAAGATCACTCTTTTGTGCCTCTTTTCATTCAAGTAAGTGCAGGGCTATCGGCTTCATCCTCTAATTCGACCGTCCTCGTGACTAGGAAAACTACCTCAAGACACAGCCTGCCCGGGTCAGAAATTTTGAAGGCCCAGAGAAAGCACTGAGAGAACTCTACCTTATGGACCGAGCTGCCTCGTCTATTTCGGATGGGGATCTCGTTGATGCGCTTATTCATGGGTGCGCCCTACATATGATCACTATATATCGGCGTCAGCCGGAGTCCTAACGTAATCAATTCAATTCAGACCTGACCAACACTGGGGTTTGATGCCGCTCCATGCGATTTGTTCAACAGTTACCCCCACATCGCTTCTTTATGGGAATGGCCCCCATTACGGCTCTGGAGTCATGTCTGGAACAAGTTAACGCCTAATCGGGCGTTAGTTAACACCCGTTTGGGAACCCATCAAAGTTAACACCCAATTGGGTTGCCCTCCCCATTGGGCGTTAGTTAACGCCCAATTGGGATTCTTAACACCCAATTAGGACACCTAACGCCCAATTGGGATACCGCCCAATGCTCGCATCAATATTCCTGTTTTCTTGCATCTCCTCAACACCTTGTCATCTACTCACCTCTGAGTGTTCAAATATTACCTAGATAACTCTGTATATTATCTGGAAGGCTTGAAGGGAAGAAAATTAAATCTGGTCACCCTACAGACAGTGCAAGAGCAGGTTCTCAGTGTACTCATCATGGTGTTTTTGCCATTTGGACTTGCAAATCATACTTAGTAAACAGATGATGCCCATTTCAGTTTTTTAGATTTAAATTTCACTCAAATAAACCAAGTATTCAATCTATTTTCCAGCTTTACCATTGGATCAGCCTTTCACTGGCACTTCTAGACTGTGTAGTCTAGGTGGGATTCTGGAAAAGTCCTAGTCTATGACCTGAGGAGAAGAGGGGATACAGCCCAAAGGGCTTGAAAATTTTCATTATTTACACTCCTAACCGAAACTCAAGAGAGGGGGTTAATGCCTATTACTTTAAGAGATTTTACCTTGCTCATGCAATTTTTAAAATCTTGGGCCCCTGCTAAAATTCACAGATGATTACTGTGGTATGTGTTTAAGATAGTCATGATGGAAATATTTACAAATGCAAGAATAGCCATGAAATTGTGAGATTATCATGGTATGAAGCAGTAACATGTGCTTTCAAATTTAATTATTACACTGTTTCCTGAGAGATATTAAGTAGTGGAGGTAAATGCAGAATATATAGCAAATATAAAGCTGTCAAAGTAAGAAATTTTATAGGTTCAGAACTAGTTGTCAACAAGCTAATGATTTATGAATGATCTTCTTTGAATATTGATAAAAATTAAAGCAAAAATGGAATTATCATGTTTTTTACCTGGGCAATTTCACCTGAATTTACTTGGCTCTCTCAAGTCTAATTTTTGAAAAAACTTTTGAATCTGAGCCTGTTCCAGACATGACACCAGAGCCCCCATTACGGTGGTCCCAATTTGATGAAATTCCCACAGTTCGTCCCAGCATTACTTCTATGGATTAATCTCTGGACCAACAGACTCAACGAAACTCGCCTTTATTTGTAGGTGGCTCGGCCAGAATTCAAAACAAAATAAATTAAACCGACAACTGGGCGATGTACAAAGCCAGATGCGTCTCAAAGTATCCGGCGACAAGAATGAGATCCGACAGTCGTATATCCCAGCACTATTTCCTCATATAATCAAACCGCTCATGGATGTGGGAGCCGTATGTTTTATTGAGCTTGTCAATTGATGGCCACTCTCTTATCATACCCCTTATAGAGTGTGGTCGCGAAGGTCATGGAACGCATGGATGACTATTATATTTCCAAAGAAGATTGGGACACAATAATCGAGCTGGGAGTAGATGAGAAGAAAGACGATATTGTTTTGAAGAAGATATCCACGGCGACCAAAACTGCGTTAACGAAGAAGTGTGTAAATTTCAATATGTATTCCACATTTACTCATGGGTTGTCTTGCTCGAATTTAGGTTCAACTCGAGTGGACATCCGATACCCTTCCACAAGGCCCAAGATCTGGGCAAAATCCCAAAGAAAATCATTGGCGGGCCTGCGCCTGACCTTGAGGAAGCCTATGTAAGTCTTTCTGACGTTTCTTCGGCCAAAGAATCCTTGATGTTGATCACGTATTGTGTGCCAGATCGACGACACGATTGAAAACCTATCTGATGATGAGCCAAAGACGAAAGGCGACTCTGACAATCCCACAAAAGATTCTTTCATCAAACTGTCGAAAAAGAAGAAGGCAACCATCAAAAAATCATGATTTCCCACATCAGTATTTTAACAAATAGCTTTTTTGCGGTTGTGCAAGCGCAAAAAGTGAAAAAAAGCGCCAAAGTAACAAGTAAAACAACCCAGGTGCCTTTTCCGAAAAAGCTGGCTACTTTTTGGGTGGCTTGACGACCAGGATAAGTCAGAAAAGCTACAGAAAGGTAGAAAAAGCGAGAAAAGTAACTAAAGGAGGTTTATACGAATCTGTAACATATACGAGATCAAGCACGAGATTTTGCTGGGCTACAGAAATTGAAGACGAAAGCACGCTCATTATCCAAGATTGACAAATCCGCCTCAATGTCACTCTCATCCTCCCC
>Ga0307517_10005780_pt1 | contig 18503 bp, 19 predicted proteins | sample 23_EM_MG_FD_194515 | JGI IMG/M metagenome (GOLD analysis project Ga0307517, IMG submission 194515) | Populus trichocarpa ectomycorrhiza microbial communities from riparian zone in the Pacific Northwest, United States - 23_EM | ecosystem: Host-associated > Plants > Roots > Unclassified | place... | reverse complement strand
CCGGGACTAATATGCACAAACAACATATAAAGTAAACTGAAAAGTCCCGGCCAAACAAGCCGGGACTTTTCTGCTTTAAGAGGGTTTTTATGAAGGACAAAAGAACAAGAGTAGCTATCCAGGGGATCAGGGCCTCGTTTCACGAAGAAGCCGCCTTCCTGCATTTTGGCGAAGACATTCAAACCATTGAGTGCAACTCATTCAAACAAACATTTGAGGCCTTGCAAAACAGGGATGCCGATTATATCGTGATGGCTATTGAAAACAGCATCGCGGGCAGCATCTTACCTAACTATTCGCTGATGATGAGTTACAGCTTCCCGATAGTTGGTGAAGTGTACCTGCCTATCCAACTACACCTGATGGCGTTGCCGGGCGTTAAGTTTGAGGATATTAAATATGTTACCTCGCACCCTATTGCTATACGCCAGTGTATTGATTTTTTTGACGAGTACCCTCACTTAAAAATAGTTGAAAGCAATGATACTGCTGCCTGCGCCAAACGCATCAGGGATGAGAATTTGAGAGATACTGTCGCTATCGCCAATACCTTAGCCGCAAAATTATACCAGTTGGATGTGCTGGAACGCAGGATAGAATCAAACAAGAAAAACTTCACTCGGTTCCTGGTACTTACCCATCATGAAAATGTGGAGAAGAAAGATAATAATAAAGCGTCCTTGTGTTTCCAGGTAAGCAACCAGGTTGGGGCGCTGGCCAAAGTGCTACAGATATTTGCCGAGCAGAACATCAATATGAGCAAAATACAATCGATGCCGGTGATTGGAAAGCGTAATGAGTATAACTTTTATGTAGATGTGGAGTGGGAGAACAACAAACAATATGATACCGCCATTCGCCAGGTATTAAAATACACCCACAACTTTAATATACTGGGCGAGTACCAGCGCCATGATGATGAACATGCTATGAATGAGCGTGAACAGAAACTCAGGGCACAGGAAGTGATCACCCGCAAATACATCAGCGTTAAAAAAATAATAAAGTAATTTAAGTCGGAAAGTCGGGTAAGTCCGAAAGACCGAAAGCAAAAAATAAAAATTAACTAACCCAAAGAAAAAACTTCCGGAGTTACCGACTTTCGGACTTTCGGACTTAACAACCAAAATCGTATGAAATTAGATCTTAACATACAGCCGCTCAGTTCGTGGATAACAGCCAAAACCGAGCCACTTGTAATTGCCGGTCCCTGCAGCGCCGAGACAGAAGAGCAATTAGTAGCCACAGCCCATTTGCTTGCAAAAACGGGTCGTGTAACCGCATTACGTGCCGGTATCTGGAAACCACGTACCCGTCCGGGTGAGTTTGAAGGCATTGGGAGCATTGGTTTGCAATGGCTGAGCCGTGCTAAAGAAGAAACCGGTTTGCCTACAGCTATTGAAGTAGCTACCGCCAAACACGTAGAAGAAGCCCTGAAATCAGGAGTGGATATTCTTTGGGTAGGCGCGCGTTCAACCGTAAACCCTTTCACCGTTCAGGAAATTGCCGATGCCCTCAGAGGTGTTGATGTACCTGTGATGGTAAAAAACCCGGTAAACCCTGACCTGTCATTATGGATCGGTGCATTGGAGCGTATCAACAATGCTGGCATCACTAAACTGGCGGCTATTCACCGCGGTTTCTCTTACCACGAAAAAACTGCTTTCCGGAATGAGCCAATGTGGGATATGGCCATCAACCTGAAAACACATGCACCTAATTTGCCTATCATTAATGATCCGAGCCACATTTGTGGTAATCGCGAGTTATTGGGTTATGTTGCTCAAAAAGCGCTTGACCTGGATATGCAGGGATTAATGATCGAATCACACATTGACCCAAGTGTTGCATGGACAGATGCTAAACAACAGGTAACGCCATCTGCTTTGGTCGACCTGATCGAGCGTTTAACACTTCGTAAACCTGAAGTAAAAGGCACTGAATTAAAAGACATATTAGCCGATTTGCGTAACCAAATTGATAAGATCGATGATATTGTTTTCCAGAAAATGGGCGAAAGGATGACGATCGTTGAAAAGATCGGTAACTACAAGAAGGAAAATGGCATCACCATTTTACAGGTAAACCGTTGGGACGAGATATTGAACAAACGCATTGCTTATGCAAAGGCGTTGAAATTAAGCCCTGAATTTGCTGAGAAACTATTGGAGCTCATTCACAGCGAATCGATCCGTAAGCAAACTGAGATCATGAACCAGGGACAATCAGGACAACCACAGGAAAAACTGACCCACGCTTAATATAAAGATGAAGCAAAATATCATCCTTAAAAAAAGGGATAAATTAGCTAAAGGTACCATTCACCTCACCGGGTCAAAAAGCGAGTGCAACCGCGCATTGATCATCGAAGCGCTGAGCAAGGGCAAGGTGAAGGTGGAGAATATATCGGATGCTGCGGATACGGTTACCCTCGCTTCGATCCTGAGGTCAGAAGTCAGAAATCAGAGGTCAGAGATAGGGGATCAGCGATTGGAAATTATAAATCATAATAAATCCGAATTCCGAATTCCGAATTCCGACCTCCGATCTCCGACTTCCGAAGTCAATATTGGCCCTGCGGGCACAGCCATGCGTTTCCTGGCAGCTTATTTCAGCTTCAGCGATGAAGAAGTAATCCTGACGGGCAGTGTGCGCATGAAACAAAGGCCAATTGGCATTTTGGTGAATGCACTACGCGAACTAGGTGCACATATTGAATATGTGGAGAACGAAGGCTTCCCTCCTCTTAAGATCAATGGGAGTTTAGGTCAGCAGCAAAAAGACAAGATCAGTATTAAGGGTGATATCAGCAGCCAGTATATTACTGCGCTACTTTTAATTGCTCCGACATTGCCCAAAGGATTGGTTGTTCATATCGAAGGCGAGCTTACTTCCAGGCCTTATGTAGAAATGACTTTAGCTATGTTAAGGCAGGCCGGTATTCAACATCAATGGGTTGGCAACAATATCCATATTGAGCACCAGGAGTTTAAGGAAACATCCCTGCCGGTTGAACCGGATTGGAGTGCAGCGTCTTACTGGTATTCCATAGCAGCACTGGCTGATGAGGCCGAATTGTTCCTGCCGGGATTAACAGCTTACAGTCTGCAGGGTGATAGTGTGATCACCGAGATCATGGCTAATTTTGGTATCACCTCGCAGTTTAAGGATAACGGGGTTTATCTGAAAAAAGAAGCTAAGCCACTCAACCGTAAGATATTCGACCTGAAGTCATGCCCTGACCTGGCGCAGACAATTATTGTAGTGTGTGCTGCTTTAGGGCATGACGCTACCTTTACAGGCTTGGAAACCTTAAAGATCAAGGAAACTGACCGTGTGCTGGCGCTTCAAACCGAACTGGCTAAAATAGGTGTTAAACTGATCGAAAAAGGCCAGGTTTATAAACTGGACTGCAGCGGAAAGTTTATCCCTAAAAGTGTTACTATCCATACCTATGATGACCACCGTATGGCGATGGCGTTTGCCCCCCTGGCTTTGATCATCCCGGAAATTGAGGTAGAAGACTATATGGTGGTAGAGAAATCGTACCCTTCTTTTTGGGAAGATTTGAAGAAGGTGGGATTTGAATACGAGGTAAAAGCATAATAATCCTTGTCATTGCGAGGAGCAAGGCGGGTGGCGTTAAGGTGCGACGAAGCAATCGCGAATCCTGCATGTCGGCCCTGTATAGTATGCGATTGCTTCGTACCTCGCAATGACATCAAATAATAAATTAATCTGCAAATTTGCACATAGCACATTTGCACATCAAAATAATAACATGGCTGGCAATTCATTCGGACAACTATTCAGGATAACAACTTTTGGCGAATCACATGGCGAAGCGATCGGTGTGATCATTGACGGTTGTCCGGCACAACTGGATGTAGACCTGGATTATATTCAATCGGAATTGGATAAACGTAAACCCGGTCAGTCAAAGATAACTACACAGCGTAAGGAAAGTGATACGGTAAAGATACTTTCCGGTGTATTTGAAGGAAAAACTACCGGCACGCCTATTGCCATGCTAATCCCGAATGAGGATCAGCGTTCAAAGGATTATACGCATAATGTGGATGTGTTCCGGCCCTCCCATGCTGATTATACCTACCAGGTTAAATATGGCATCCGCGATCACCGCGGTGGCGGCCGTTCATCAGCCCGCGAAACTGCTGCGCGTGTTGCTGCCGGTGCTTTAGCCAAACTGCTGTTAAAATCGCAGGGAATAGAAATTGTGGCCCATGTGAGTAGCGTAGGCAAGATCAACGCGCCAAATGTAGAGATCACAAACGCGCAGGAGTTTATTAATGAGCGCGAAAAAAACATTGTCCGTTGTGCCGACCCGGCCACAGCCGAGGAAATGATTGAGTTTATCGACTCCATCCGCAAACAAGGTGATACTGTGGGCGGAAAGGTAAGCTGCTATATCCAGAATTGTCCTGTGGGTTTAGGCGAGCCTGTTTTTGATAAACTTCATGCCGAATTGGGCAAGGCGATGCTGAGCATTAATGCCGTTCATGGGTTTGAATATGGTTCTGGATTTGAAGGCAGCGAGATGCGCGGATCAGAACATAATGATATTTTCTTAACTAATGAAGCTGGAGAAATCAAAACCCGCACAAATTTTTCAGGTGGTATACAGGGCGGTATCAGCAACGGTATGCCGATAGAGTTCAGGGTAGCGTTTAAGCCTGTAGCTACCATTATGCAAAGCCAGCCGACTGTTGACAGCAAAGGCAACGCAGCCGAAATATCCGGCAAAGGCCGCCACGACCCTTGCGTAGTGCCACGCGCAGTGCCAATCGTGGAAGCAATGGCAGCATTGGTAATTGCTGATCATTGGCTGAGGAATAGGAATTCGATTTTACCTTAAAAGTTTGCTATCTTTCTGACAAAACTATTTCACCGATGCCTTATTCATTTTATCTTGAAAATATCCCGGAACGCGCTAAAGAAAATCCGAGGCAATTTCTGAAACCCACTGCGGCCGAGCTCGATAACTTAAAAGTCGGTGACCCTGTCAGGCTATTTTTTATTTTTAATTTCAAAACGGCCGACGGATGCCATGCCGAAAGAATGTGGATTGAGATTTCCGAGATCGATAACGACAATTTCAAGGGTTCCCTGACAAATCAGCCCGTATACATAAAAGACATCCAGGTTGGGGATGAAGTAGAATTTACTCGAGATAACATAGCAACAATAATAGTTAAACCTAAATTTGACGAAACTAAAAAAGCTATTATTACCAAAAAGGCATTGCATAAAAGGCAAATAAATTGGGTCATGAGGAGTAAGCTAAACAATCCTCAAGATAGTGGCTGGCGATTCTTTCACGGGGATGAAGATCAGGACTATTTAGATGACCCGAATAATTCGACAATTGTAACATTGGAAAGCGTATTACAATTTGAACCTAAGCTTGAAAATGTACTTCCATCAAATGGTTCGGCATTCGATTGGGATGATGAAAGCGGCGAATTCGTGGAAAACAAACAGTATAGTAAAAGTTGGTGGCAGTTCTGGAAACAATAAGAAATATTGATCAAAACTTTTAATCTTCGCATTTTCATATTTCCACTTTCTTCACATTCATACATCTGCACATTTAATATATTTGTGCAATGCTCTCCCGTACTATCCAATTATACAAAAAAGCATATAGGGGTTTGTCGGTAAATAGCTGGTACCTGTGCCTGGTGATGTTCATCAATCGCAGCGGTACTATGGTTATTCCGTTCATGACCATCTATTGTACCCAAAAACTGCACTTCACTGTAGAGCAGACCGGGATCATTATGGGATTATTTGGTCTGGGTTCTCTCCTGGGTGCATTTATCGGCGGAAAAGTCACTGACAAGTATGGGTTTTACTATGTTCAGGTGTTTGCATTACTGGTGGGCGGCTTACTTTTTATATTATTGGGGCTTCAGAAGACCTTTGTTTCTGTAGGCATCTTTTCATTTATTTTAAGTGTATGCAATGATGCATTCCGCCCGGCTAATTCAACAGCGGTTGCACACTATAGTACCGATCAAAACAGGACACGTTCCAACTCATTAAACCGGCTTGCCGTAAATCTCGGCTGGGCATTTGGCGGGTTCCTGGGTGGTACATTGGCGCATATTGATTATCATTTACTGTTTTGGGTTGACGGCTGTACCAATATTGCTGCGGGTTTGTTGTTATTAAGGCTGCTCCCCATTTCAAAGATAACCAAAGCCGCAAGGAGCGCCCTGGAGATTGCTGCCGGTGCATCTGCTTACCGCGACCGTGTTTATTTAATATTCATCGGACTATTAATACTTTACGCCACCTGTTTCTTCCAGATATTTACCATGCAGCCTTTGTTTTATAAAACAGAATGGCATTTTAGTGAACAATTTATCGGGGGACTGATGGGTATAAATGGCTTATTGGTTGTACTGTTCGAGATGATCATCGTTCATAACCTTGACGGCAAGAGACACCCGCTCAGGTTTATTTATATTGGGATATTGCTCGTCGGGGCGGGATTTGTATTGCTAACCCTTTTGCCGGCTGCTTATTATTCGGCATTGATCATTTTGCTGTTTATTACGCTGGGCGAAATGCTGTCTATGCCATTCATGAACTCATTCTGGATCATGCGCACCAATGCCAACAATCGCGGGGAGTATGCGGCACTTTATTCGATGGGATGGTCGGCAGCTTCGATTATGTCGCCCATTATTGGCGGACAGGTGATCACCTATGTCAGTTTTGCCGTATTGTGGTGGATCACAGGAGCTATTTGCCTCGGCGCTTCAACCGGTATGGTCTTGCTTTACCGGTTTAATATCAAAAAGACAGTTGTTGTCCCTATCGAAGAAACCGTATTTTAGAAAAGAATGAAGAAAGCCCTGATCCTCGACCTTGACAATACCATTTACCCGGTAAGCTCCATTGCTGATCATCTATTTGCAGAGTTGTTTGCGACGCTTGATCATTATGTTGAGCTGATCAACTCGGATGATCCTGATCGTGTGAGCAAGATCAAACACGAAATGACACGCCGCCCGTTTCAGCATATTGCGGATGAGTTCAGGTTAGATAAGGATGTCAGGGATAAAATGGTGGGCCTGCTCAGAAATATCACCTATGACCTGCCCATGCAACCCTATGATGATTATCAGCATGTCCGGTCAATTCCCCTGGATAAATTCCTGGTTACAACCGGTTTCTCAAAACTCCAGTGGAGCAAGGTTAAAATGCTGGGTATCGACGGTGATTTTAAGCATATCCATATTGTTGATCTTGACATTAGCCAAAAAACTAAAAAGGATGTATTTACTGAGATCATGCAAACCCACAATTACCGGCCCGAAGATTTATTAGTTATAGGTGATGACCCGGAATCAGAAATAAAAGCTGCCAAAGCATTAGGTATAGATACCTTTTTGTATGATCCTCTGGACAATCACTCCCAGATTGAGGTAACCTACCGGTCGGGTAATTTACAGGATGTATTAAAACTCCTGTAGTAACTTAGTTTTTCAACAACCTTGTGGTCACCAATAATTGTCCGGTATGCCGCATGCTATGTTCCGCAGCATGAACCAGCAACCCGATCACTGTTGATGGGATTTGTGCGCGCCCTACTCCCCTTACTTCTGTCAAAGTTGCTTCATCGGTATTGCTTAATTGCTCAATGGCTTTATCCACCTGTTGATTAAGTGCCCCTAAAAGCTGATTGACACTACATTCCTTTTCCGGCTCTTTGCCTTCATTGCTCAGGTAAGAGAATTGCTGTTCATTAAGCGTTTCACCTCTTGCATAGGTGAAAAGGCGGTCGAGTATACCGGGAATATGTTGTAAGTGAAAGCCAGGCGATGCCATTCCATTTGGCTTTACCCACAGGAATATCTCCGGAAAATCAGTCATATAACGATTTACTTCGTCCCGGGCCTGCAGGATAGTATGTGCAACAGGCTGCAACAAAGGAGGGATACCAGGCATCGGTCCCCTGAGCCAAAATTCTCTTTTTGTGTTATTTTCGTCGTTTGATATCATATAAAACTGGGTAGTTTTCTGGCATAAGTGTGGCTTTATTACTCATTAGCTTAAGCTTCTTGCCACGTTACTTTTGTTGATTGTTATTGTCACCAAAATAAACCTTAACGTTTTTATTATTTATAAGTTATTTATAATGTACAACTTAGCAAACGAAAAAGTTACGCATTGACTTCATTCAAATGTATAGTAAAATAAGTACATTAGTGTGGTATAGTGATTGCTATGCCTACGCGTGAAAATTGAATATATTATATGATTATACCCCGACGTACTAAAAGAAACACCTGCTTTGCTTTAGTATTGATACTCTTCTGCTTGATGACAATTTTCCAGGGCTGTAAAAAGAAACGCTCTGAAATGGCTTCCATCCTCTTTAAAAGAACCCACAATACTGTTTTTAAAGATTTTGACCCTGATCAGTTTGCTGTTTATTTCAAAAGAGAGCTTAGAAGGGAAAAATACGGGATGAGTAACCCGCAATCGATCATAGCACATTATGAACAGAATGACTATGAGCCCGATTTTGTATTGTACCAGCTCTGGGATGGCGGACTGGACGCCATGGTTGCAAAATTTCGCAAGGCTAATGAGCATGGGCTTGATCCAAAATTATTTAAGCCCGACCAGATTACGGCGCTGATGGATAAGTTTTATAGCAAAACTGCTATTAAAACACCAGAGGATGCTTACAGGTACATCAGCAAGCTGGAAATACTGTCAGCCAACTCATTGATTGACTACTCCAGTGCATTGGAATATGGGGTTATTAGTCCGAGAAAGATATACTCGCGCTATTTTATAAAAACACCGCGGCCCGACAGCACGTCAATCAACAAAGTGTTTTCGGTCGAAAATATGCCTGCGTATCTTGATAGTATCCAGCCCAAAGACCCTCAATATATCGTACTGCAAAAGGCTTATCTTGACGGATATGTGGCACCCAAAATGTCACCCGAAGAAACAAAGCGCATTTTGCTGGTAAATATGGAACGCCTGAGATGGAAAAACAAGCCTGCTGAAAACGAGTATGTGTATGTGAACATTCCGGATTTTCACCTCGATGTAATTGATAGTGGTAAATCTATACTCGGCATGAAAGTTTGCGTAGGTGAAGGGCGGAATAAAAAATACTTAAACACCCTGGAAAACTATAACGATACCTGTAAAATAGATAACCCTTATGCCCACGAAACACCTTTGCTGAGTAGTGTGATCCATAGCGTACAGGTAAACCCGATATGGAACATACCCAGGAGTATTGCTACCAAGGAGATCATTGTTCAGGCGGCGGAAGATCCTTATTACCTGTCGAACAAAAACATTAATGTTTACAAGAACGATAAACTGATCAAAGACCCTGAAACGATCGACTGGTCAAAAGTAACGAAGGATAATTCCGATTACGAGTTTAAGCAGCAGCCGGGGGTAGATAACTCATTAGGAAAAATCAAATTCCTGTTTGAAAATAAGAGCAATGTTTACCTGCATGATACACCTGCGAAGGAGGCTTTCAGGTATAACATGCGCGCAGTGAGCCACGGCTGCGTGCGTCTTGAAAAGCCACTTGACCTTGCCCATACACTCTTCCGTGATACAGTAAAATACAACCTGATTGCTAAAGATATGGATGAAGATGATTCTACGTCTGAAGATATCGCCTTAAGACCAAAAATACCTGTTTATATTACGTACGTTACCTGCTGGGTTGACCAGGAAGGCACCTTACAATTCAGGCGCGATGTGTACGGGCTGGATATCGTATTATACGATCATATGAAGAAGTATCTTCCTACCGAATGATTTTTTAATTTCGGATTTCGAATGTTCAATGTCGAATTTATTATATGAAATTATAAACTTGCAGTAACTGAAGAGCTTCCAGGATAAACGTAGTTTGTGGCTATATCTTCGTTAAGATATCTTGATGAATAACTGCTATCATTACCATTGATAAATAGTACCGATTTACCTTTCATGATATTGATCACCTTCTTTGCTACTTTTGGCGATACCGCAGGGCATCCTTCGCTTCGGCCGAGACGTCCCAACTGATTAATTGAACTCTGAGAAACGTAAGACGCAGCATGCACAACAATAGAGCGTGCACGGGCATTATCATTGAATCCGACGTCCATACCATCCAGGCGAAGCGAGCGACCGTGTTTACCATTATACACGCCATCGGTGATATAAAAGCCAAGACTGCTGGCATGCGAATCATTTGTATTGGAGAAGTAATTGGCCATGTCATCACCGCTGCCATTGCCATGCGCTACCCAGGTATGCAAGACCAATTCTTTGTTGATCACGTCCACTATCCACATGCGTTTGGTGCGGCTCGATTTTGCGAGGTCGACAATCGTAATAATTGAACTGTATTGAGGCACCTTATTTATTGCCTTCAAATTGAAATAGCCTGTAACTGCTTTTTGGAAAACAGCCATATCAAGCCCTGCTTCACTTAGTTGGGCAGTATTGTAAATTTCTTCAAGATATTGAGCAAAATGTTCCTTTGCAGAAAAAGCCTTTGTTGATTTTACAGTAGCTTTTTTTGATTTTTTCCTGGTTTCGGATTTCCAGCTAATACTAATAATAGCGATAGTGAAGACCAACAGCACACACGTTATCCCCCAAAAGCGTCTCTTCATACTCCGTTGATTTGTTTTTAAGTTTAATCAATAAAAATGTCAACAGGCTCAAGTAAAATTAATTAGGTTTTATTGTTGTGAATTACAAAAGTATAAATTAAATCAAATTATCAAAATCGAATTTCAATAATTTTTATACTAATAATTAAACAAATTACAATAAAATTAAATTACAGCCTTGCAATTGATTACTTATACGGTAAAAACTCAATTTGGGTTAGATAATTATCTCATCCAATTAATTTTTTCTTCGAGCGGGATTGTGCGGCTGCCTTGGGGGGTTTTATCGGCATAACCTAAATACAAAATACCGATAACATGATCATCTTCGCCAAGTGTCAAAAATTCCTTCATTGGGGGCCTTAAAGCCATACCTCCGGTGCTCCAGAATGAAGCTATACCCAATGCAGTAGCTCCCAATAAGATATTCTGAACGGCACAGGAAACGGCTTCTACTTCTTCAATCACCGGAATCTTGGGCAGATTGCAACGTTTCATTACAGCAATGATAACATGCGAAGCCTTGTCACCTTGTTCATATAGTTTATTATATACTGCCTGGTCAAAATTCTCTATCGTTACACTTTGCTTATACAATTCAGCATGTTGGTGAGAAAAACCAGAAGCAGTGGGATATACCACAAACCGCCAGGGTTCGGTAAAGCCGTGGGTTGGAGCCCAATCGGCCAACTCCAGCAGGGATTGTATTTGATAGTCGGGTATTTTCTTGCCGTTCATCATTACCGGTTTGGTGCTCCGGCGATTTTTGATAATGGCAGATATGATTGCAAAGGTGTTGTCCATGGATAAAAAATAATGCCCGCAAAAATACGGGCATCCTATAGAATAATGTAAACTAAATGCAATAATTAATACAGCTTTGGATATTTAGCCGGGCTGGCTTCGTTCATCATATTGTAAACGGTTTCAACCACATCATCTATTGATGGTTTGCTGAAATAATCCCCGTCAGTTCCGTATGGCGGACGATGCTCCTTAGCTGCCAGTGTTTTAGGTTGGGAATCGAGGTGGTAATAACCATTTTGCGACTCCAATATCTTTTGCAGGATATAAGCCGAACCGCCGCCGGGGACATCCTCATCAACAATGAGCAGCTTGCTGGTTTTCTTCAAGGAATCGCCACAAACATTCTCATTATCAAAAGGATATAATGTCTGCGGATCGATCACTTCGATATGTATCCCCATCTTTTCCAGCTCTTCTGCCGCCTCCAGCACAATGCGCAAAGTTGATCCGTAAGATACAACGGTCATATCGCTGCCTTCTCTTAATATTTCAGCTTTACCTAAAGGAACGGTGAACTCTCCGACGTTGGAAGGAAGTTTTTCTTTAAGGCGATAACCGTTAAGACATTCTATTACTAATGCGGGTTCATCACCGCGCAAAAGTGTATTGTACATGCCGGCAGCCTGCGTCATATCACGCGGCACACAAATGTGCACACCACGCATCGAATTCAATATCACCCCAAGCGGAGAGCCTGAATGCCATATGCCTTCTAACCGGTGCCCGCGCGTGCGAATGATTACAGGTGCTTTTTGTCCCCCGCGCGTACGGTAGCTTAGGCTGGCCAGGTCATCACTCAAAACAGTGATGGAATACAAAAGATAATCGAGGTATTGTATCTCGGCAATCGGTCTGAAACCACGCATGGACAGGCCCATGCCCTGCCCTACTATCGTCGCCTCCCGGATACCGGTATCTGAAATACGCAGATCAGAATATTTATGTTGCAGCCCTGCAAATCCCTGGTTCACATCACCTATAGCACCCACATCTTCGCCAAAAGCTACAATGCTTTTATCCCGTTCAAAATTGCTGTCAAAGCAGGCGTTTAATACTTCCCGACCGTCTACCAGGCGTGCATCCTCACCATATTCGGCCTTAACAACGGGAACATTTAACGGCGATTGCGGCGTTCCGGTAAATAGTTTGGAATTAAAACGCTCGCTATTTTTTTCCGCTTCACTATCCAGCCAGCCGATCAGGTCCTGGCGCCTGCTTAACTTTTCCTTAACAGTGATGCGTAAAGCTTTACGACCAGATGCAATTGCATCCTTTCTTCCTGGATCAACTGTTGCACGCATTGACGAGATCACCTCTTTCAGCTTATCACCGTTTTCGCTTTGTTCGGCCAATTGCCCAACTAATACCGCAACCTGATTAATATCTTTATTGATCTCTGCGCCAAGCTCGGTCCAGGCCTCACGCTGGCATTCGCGTACATATTTTTTTGCAGTCGCTTCCAGCTCATCCATTTCCTCTTCGGTGGCTATAGCTGATTCGACCATCCATTTGCGCATTTGCACCAAACAATCATGCTCATTCTCCCATGCCAGGCGATCCTTCGATTTATAGCGCTCGTGCGAACCGGAGGTAGAGTGCCCTTGTGGCTGGGTCATTTCAGTAACATGTATCAATACTGGAATATGTTCCTTGCGGCAAATATCGATGGCCCGTTCATAGGTTTCGCAAAGGGCTACATAATCCCATCCACGCACCTTAAATATCTCGTATCCATTGGTACCATCTTCGCGCTGGAAGCCTTTTAGTATTTCAGAAATATCTTCTTTAGTAGTCTGTAAATTGGCCGGTACTGAGATGGCGTAGGCATCATCCCAAATAGAAATTGCCATAGGTACCTGTAGTACCCCTGCGGCATTGAACGTCTCAAAAAACAATCCTTCAGATGTCGAGCCGTTACCTATTGTACCAAAAGCGACCTCGTTGCCATTAACCGAAAACTGCTTCAGGTATTCAAGTTCCTTATTTTGCCGGTATAATTTAGATGCATAAGCCAGTCCCAACAAACGTGGCATGTGTCCGCCGGTTGTGGATATATCAGCAGCACAATTTAAAGATTCCGCCTGGTTTGCCCATGTACCGTCAGCATTTACAAAACGTGTGGCAAAATGGCAATTCATTTGGCGGCCCGCCGATGCCGGGTCTTTATCAATATCGGGATAGGCATATAACTGGGCAAAAAACTCATGAAGATTGCTCATGCCTGTAGCAAACATAAAGGTCTGGTCGCGATAGTACCCGGCGCGCCAGTCGCCCGCTTTGAATGCCTTGGCCATCGCCAGTTGCGCCACTTCCTTTCCATCACCAAAAATTCCGAACTTAGCTTTTCCGGTGAGCACCTCGCGCCTGCCGATCAAACTGGCCTGGCGGCTCTCGAAACCAATACGATAATCGTTGATCACTATCTTCTTGAAATCCTCAAAGCTCAGTTCAGAAGCATTAAATTTACTTGTAGCACTTATTATGGTTTCGGGCATAATAATATTTTGTTAGGGTAGCAAAATTATAAAATTCTATTTTGTATTTATCATATGTAACACACAAAACACATCGTACGTTTAATAGTTTTTAATTTGCGTTAAACCTTTTATCTTTGTATTAATCAAAACGAAAGTATGAAAAAATTAATGTTACTATTCGCGGTAGTTTTAGGTTTTGCCTTCACTGCTTCGGCGCAAGATAGTGAAAAAGCCGAATTTAAATTTAACGAGGAAAAGCACGATTTCGGTAAAATTCCGCAGGGCACCCCGGTTACTACTGTGTTTGAATTTACCAATATCGGCAAGGAGCCCCTTATCCTTACCGATGTAAAACCTACATGTGGCTGTACAATAGCCGATTACACCAAAACCCCTGTAAAAAGCGGTGAAAAAGGTGTCATCAAGATCACTTATAATGCGCAGGTTGCATCGCCATTTAATAAGACGATAGTGGTAACCTCCAACGCCAAAACCCCGACAAAATATCTCAATATTGTGGGCGAGGTAATAGCGAAGACAGGTACAAGCAGTAGTAAGTAAGGAAATTTTTACAATCATAGTATAAGGCCTCCTGAAACCGGGAGGCCTTTTTTATTTTATACAATTTTACTTTAAGGAAAACCCGGTTTAAATTTTTTGATAGAATACCTTAAATTATCTTTTACTAATTTTGCAACATGCCAAAAATTTCAAAAAAAGGGCTACATATGCCCGCATCCCCGATACGTAAACTTACCCCCTTCGCTGATAAAGCAAAGCTGGATGGTCAAAAAGTTTATCACCTTAATATCGGTCAGCCGGATATAGAAACCCCGGAAGGCATGCTAAATGCCATTAAGAATATCGACTTTAAGGTTTGGGCCTATACGGCATCGGAGGGCACTTTATCATACCGTAAAAAGCTTACCGAGTACTATAACAAACTTGGATATAATATCACTCCTGATAATATATTGGTTACAACAGGCGGCTCTGAAGCGATCACCATTGCTATGATGACCTGCCTTGACCCGGGTGATGAGGTGATTATCCCTGAACCATTTTATGCTAATTATAACGGCTTTGCCTGCCAGAGCGATATTGTGGTGAAACCGATTCTATCGTATATCGATAATGGTTTTGCCCTGCCTCCTATCAGTGAATTTGAAAAATTGATCACTGAAAAAACGAGGGCGATCTTTATTTGCAGTCCTAATAACCCAACCGGCTACCTGTATTCAAAAAAAGAGCTGGAAGCTTTAAAAGAACTGGTATTGAAGCACGATCTTTTCCTTTTTGCAGACGAGGCTTATCGCGAGTTTTGCTATGACGGGCGTACATTTACCTCGCCTATGCATTTAGGTGGCCTGGATGAAAATGTGGTAGTGATGGATACCGTGAGTAAACGCTACAGTGCTTGTGGTGCCCGTTTAGGTTGCCTTATCACTAAAAACAAAGCGGTTTGGAATACCGGATTAAAATTTGCGCAGGCTCGTTTGAGTCCCGGTATGGTAGAGCAGATAGCCGGGGAAGCAGCTGTGGATACCCCTGATAGTTATTTTGAACATGTTAATAAAGAGTATACCCATCGCCGCGATACACTTGTAAAAGCGCTGAATGATATGGACGGTGTTTATTGTCCTAACCCCGGTGGAGCATTTTATGTTGTAGCCCAATTGCCGATAGATAATGCTGATAAATTTTGCCAGTGGATACTGGAAACTTTCAGTTATAATAATCAAACGGTAATGATGGCACCGGCAACCGGCTTTTACAGCACCAAAGGCGCAGGGCTGAACGAGGTGCGGATGGCCTACGTTCTCAACAGCGATGACCTTGAAAAAGCTATGATATGTTTGAAAGAAGCATTGAAAGTTTATCCGGGACGCGTTGAAGCAGAAAGTAAAAAGCTTAAAGCTGAAAGCATCTAATATCTAAGTGGCAGTAGCACCGGCAGTTGCAGTTATTTAGCAAAAAGCCATTCTAAAATTGGTATATTTGCAGATTACAGAACTGCTACTGCAACTTCTGACTGCCACTAAAATACAATGGGGTCGACCGGAATTGACAGGATGGAGATAAGTAAGTAAGCATGCAGCGCGTTGGGTGAATTAGCGCTTAAATCTGAACGCTCAAACTTACAAATGGCGAAAATAACTACGCCTTAGCTGCCTAATTTAGAATTAGAATAGCTTTTGTCCCGCCGGTTCTCCGTTTCATTGGACCGGCAACCGGGGCATCGAAAAATGAAAATAGCCTGCTTAATGGTGTGCATAGCAGGCGAAACAAAGCACCTAAGGAAGACGGTACAGGTAAGCAGCTGACCTTCCCCTTCCCTACAATTTAACAGCAGCTAAGCACGTAGAAAGCTTACCTTATACCATGTTTGGACGAGGGTTCGAATCCCTCCGGCTCCACGAAAAGCCTTCAGATTGATTTCTGAAGGCTTTTTTTATTGAACATGATCGCTTGACCGTGCACGGTGATTCTCAGATAACTTCAACCTTTTACTCAAGGACATATAATTTCCAATCTGTCATGAGTATGCTCTAAAAATATTTTCAAATAAATTTGCGTAACTCAAAAGTTACTTATAAATTTGGGTAACTTAAAAGTTACCCATTATGGAGAAAAGCATCATTCACCAAGTATTTTATTCTCATGCACCCGAGATCGTATGGGATTACCTCACCAAAGCCGAGCTGATGGAGCAATGGCTGATGAAAAATAATTTTGAACTAAAACTGGGCCACGATTTTCAGTTTAGCGTAGGGCCGGTACCAAGTTTGGATTTTGACGGCATTGTTTATTGTAAGGTGCTGGAGATAGAGCCCTTAAAAAAACTGACCTACTCGTGGAAATGCGGTCCCGGAAATGGTCAGATCACTATTGATTCCATTGTTACCTGGACCTTGCAGGCAAAAGACAACGGAACAGAGCTTTTGCTGGTAAATAACGGCTTTAAGGAAGCTAACTTCAACGTGGTGATATTTAACGCGATGAATAAGGGCTGGCTGGATAACATGAATAAGATTAACAAGATCATAAACGAAGCAAAAAATGGCAGTACCAACGCTTGACGTATTCCAGGTAATAGCTGACCCGAGCAGGAGGCAAATGCTGAGGATGTTATCAGAAAAGAGCCTGCCTATTAATTCATTGGCTGAGCATTTTGATATGAGCCGCCCGGCAGTATCCAAACATGTGAAGATAATGTACAACGCCGGCTTTATTGCGATAGAGGACATTGGCAGGGAGCGATACTGCACTTTGAAAAAAGATGGTTTTAATGAACTGCAAAAATGGATCAACTACTTTGATAATTTCTGGAAAGGCAAGCTGGAAAATTTGGAAACACTATTAAACAATAAAATTAAAAAGTAATGAAAACAGCAACATTAACCGAACAACAAAATTACCACAGCAGCATTGTGGTAAACGCAAAGGCTAACGAAGCCTATAACAAGATAAGTCATGTAAATGAATGGTGGGCGGCAAATTTTGAAGGCAGCGCCAAAAACGCAGGCGATGTATTCACTGTAAGGTGGGGCGAAACCTTTGTCACTTTTAAAATTGCTGACGCTGTTCCGGGCAAGACGGTTACCTGGGTGGTTACCGATTGTCACCTGCCCTGGCTGAAGGACAAAAAAGAGTGGAACGATACTAAGGTTGTATTTGAAATTTCGGAAGAAAACGGTGTCACAAAAGTTGACATGACACATATCGGTTTAACCCCTGAGGTTGAGTGCTACGGGGATTGCGAGACCGGCTGGAACCATTATATCAAAAAGAGCTTGCCAAAATTTATAGAAGAGGGACTGGGTGTGTTGCAGAAGGGTTAAGAAATATCATGCAAACCGGGGAATGTGCAGGCAGTTTCATGTGCTCATAAAAGTACTGGCAGTGATTTGTCAGTACTTTTTTAAATATATTCATTGCGTCCCCAATACTGGTAACCTGCTAAGGCTTTTCTAACAATAATATTTCCTTTTCCTTGGTTTCAAGCAATTTGCCTAAGCGCTGAATATTCTTTTTGGTGAAAAATTTCATTTTCACCATTTCACCAACCCACCTTTTGTTGGGCAGGCGCTTAATGATCATGGAATTACCTGTATTGCTAAGTGTTTTGACCAGGAAACTGTAAGGAGCCATAGCCAAAGGTGTTACCACCAGTGCTAAAGGGGAATTATAAATGTGAAGAATTATTGTGAAACTTACCATGGCAGTTATTATAAAGCAAAAAATAAGTAGTTGTTCTGGTCATAGCTGCATGATTGGATTATCCCGGTTATATTAAAACGCTGGCTGACTCAAATAATTGCGCCGGAATAAATTAAAATCCCCCCTTCTTGTAGTACAAACCATGACAAAGCTTTCATAATTGCATCTATATCGCCCCGATAGGATATTACCCATTTTTGATAGTGCTTAAGCACATGCTATTTTCCCTGATACATTAATGCGTTTTAATTTGAATTAATCATGAAATCAGCCACTGATCTGTTCATCGTCATTCCTTTGTTGCTGGGTTATA
>Ga0307517_10005779_pt1 | contig 18503 bp, 14 predicted proteins | sample 23_EM_MG_FD_194515 | JGI IMG/M metagenome (GOLD analysis project Ga0307517, IMG submission 194515) | Populus trichocarpa ectomycorrhiza microbial communities from riparian zone in the Pacific Northwest, United States - 23_EM | ecosystem: Host-associated > Plants > Roots > Unclassified | place... | reverse complement strand
TTTGTTATATTTTAAGTTGTATTATGAGTTGTATTTTACTCGTTTTATCTAGCAAAAAGATGAAGATAAGGCTGACCATGATAGACTTAATACATCTAATGGTGTTGTTGGAGTATAGACTTGTTCAATTAAGTCTATTCGTTGAGAAATAATTCTTCTATGATTTCATGTAAAGTTTATAGAATTGATGGTGTTAGAATCAATCATCTCTTGCGTCTGACGACGCGCTTGAGCCTAATGCACTACCAAACCCAATCATGACTGGATCTCGCTATCGGCAAATCTTTTGGGTTTGACGTTGGCCAAACCCAATCATCTCTTGGGTATAGCTAGTACCAGACCCAACAAGGTTTAAGTATAGCATTGACTAGATCTAATCATTTCTTGTGTTTGATTAGCGCCATACCTAATTAACTCTTGGGTTTGGCTTTGATCAAACCTAACATCTCTCTACTAGGGTTTGTTTGATATTGGCGCGTGCTAGTCCAACACACCCGAGAATTTTAGAAAATTATACCCGTATATTTTTCTTGATGTGACATTTTTTTTTTGGTATGTATATCCACGGCATGGACCAGGAAAAAGAAGAGAGTAGGATTATCATTCTAAAGTTTCACCAAATGATCCAAAGAAACATTTACTCAAAAATAAAATAAAATTATGAATGGAAAAAAGTGTCCTTGAGGCCGCATTGACAACTTACAAGAAAAGGAATGAATATAACAAACTAGCATCGAGCCTATAAAACATAAATGTTTTTTTGTGAAAATAAAAAAAATGCATAAATAAGAAAAGGGAATGTTAACTAAAAAAATCATTTTTTTTTCTAAAATTCAAACCTTATGATTATTTACTTTAATTACTATAGAATTAAATAAAGATAGATTTTAAAAATGAAACCGCTAGTATAACGGTGGTAGAAGATTTTTTACCACTACTTTAACAGAGTTTCTTAAGAGATAAGGTTCTCACAGTATCTGTCAACAACACCAGTTCGTAGATTTGGCTTCTCATAAAAAACGGAAAACACCAATACCAGTTCTACAGCAATAAAGTAGCTTCATATGATGCTTCTTGTTTATCCCAAAAAGACATAGAAAAGCTTGCTTACCAAGTCTGTAACACTGGCTTGCCATGTTCATGACTGTAGCAGGTTTGCTGTTGTCATAGGGCTAACAAAGAAAAAATAAATACTCATATATTTGGTCTGTATACCAATTTTGAAAAATAAATTCAATGAATTTTTTATTTATATTTTATCCTAGATCATAAATTGATATAAATTTTTTGATCAGGTCACGTTGGATCAATTAAAAAATATTTCTTTTTTAAACTTGAAATGATTCAAACCTCGAGTTAGCCAAGTATCGTCTATTATAGATTGTATACTCTAATTTAAAGCACACCAAACACAGTACAAAATAGTTATTTATCTCCAGTACAATCAATAATATACAATATACCAAACACTGCCTTGTCAAGACTGCAATGATCCGTGTATTTTTTTAGTCGATGGCTACGCAAACCCAAATTTCCATGGGCTTTCAAAGAAGCCCATGTAACATGTTGAAAGCTACGACGAGGCAAGACAATTTAATAACGAAATGTCATTTTCCTTGTACCTGCAAACCTCCCCCTGCTAACATCAACTTCCCTACTTTTCTTTACATAATTTTCTAGTATTATTTCCTTGCCCATCACTGTTAGAAACATTGTTTTGTTTGGTTCTCCTGACAAAGGTATCCTCAAAAGATCCCTCTCCTTCCCTCTCTATCTCAGTTTTACATCAAAGCAGTATACAGTGTCACCAGAAGAACCGGCGAGAGTCTCATCTCCTCACACTCCAAAAGTTATGAAAGGAGAGAGACAGAGAGAAACAAGAAAGAGAGGGATCGTTGTGTAACATCTAGTGTAAGGTTTGGTACTTTGGTAGGCCACCACACAGCGCACTTTTGTCAAAATACTCCCACACACATACAATTACACATTACTTACATGACTACTGAACAATAAAAGAAACAAAAGGCAAAGGGAAGGTCTTTAATTCAAAAACTCACATAATTTTCAATTTATTTTTCTGCTCTCTCTCTCTCTTCTTGACCAGCACCTGCATTTCCCTGTCAAAACTCTAGATTATGTTCAAATCTAGGGTTTTTGTTGTTATGTCATGGTTCAATACTATTTGAGTTGTTTAGCCCTTTTGGCTTTTGTAACTTTCAAAGCTGCTCCTAATTCTGCTCTCAACATATGTTCACAAAAAAAGTTGTCTTTTTGGGCTGTGAGACTGAAATTTCTTGCTTGTTGAGCATCATCTTCTTTCTAGGTTTAGTGGGTTTAGTCAATTTTTGCTAGATTCTCTTGATTCTCTCCGTTGATTTTCTTGCTAGTCATCTTAGAAACCTTTGAGAATTCCTTCGTATCTATTTTTTTGAGGTTTTAGGGCTAAAAGGGTTTTCATTTCCTTTCATCTTTTCACCTCCCAACTTGAAAATCTGAAATTTTGTTGCTGTCTAACATTTGCACTCTTTATAGAAAAACCCTTGTAAAACCCTTCTCTTGAAACCCTCACTTGGCTCTGTAGTTTATTTACTATTTTTCACAAAATTGGGTTAAATTCAAAAGGGTCTCAAAAATACACAATCTTTAGCAACTAAACAAAGAAGGAAAGAAGAATAAGTTATTATTTCCCCCCTCTGATCTTGTACCATTGTGATCTTGCTCTATTTTGCTCAGTAAATGCATGGATGGAAGAGAAGCCATGCCATTTTCTAGTGGGTCATCTCCATACCATATTCATAGAGGAAGTGGGTTTCTTGGGCCCGGGTATGGATCACAACATGGTGTATCGCATCCCCCACCTGGGTTCAGATCCTTGTCAAATCCTCAACTTGCAGCTCAATCAAATGTCCGGTCTGGCTCAACTGTGCCAGCATTTTCAATAGAGCCACCAGATGTCAATTTCGGTCATGGCATTAACATGGCTGCAACCTCTGAGGTGCAAGTGGGTGAACCAGTGAAGAAGAAGCGAGGGAGGCCCCGGAAATACGGCTTGGTTGGGCAGGTTTCACTTGGATTGTCTCCCTTGCCAAATAAGCCTAAGCCATCTTCAGGGGAGGATTCTTCCACCTCAAAAAGAAATAGAGGGCGGCCGCCTGGGAGTGGAAGGAAGCAGCAATTGGCGACTCTTGGCAAGTATTTGAATTAGATTATTTTGTAGTTATATGCTATTGTAAGTTATTAATATGAAATCTTATTGGCATTTAATGTGGTTTAATAATCAGTTATAATGCAGGGAATTCACACTTGCTTAATATTAGGAAGTAATGAATTGTGCTCAATAGTGATCTTGTCATTTTATTTTCATCGAAGTATTTAATTTGCAATGTTCTGCGTTTGTTATCATAATTTTGCTTGGACGTAAATGCTAAGCTTTTATCCATTTAATTGCCTTGCTCTATTCTTTCAAAGCTGTTGCCATCTGTCAATTAAATCTTTTGAATGCTTCTTGTCTTAATGCAGTTTTAATCTGTCTTTGATGTTAAATTTGATTTTGATATCTGTGTTGTCTTTAATATATCTATGGCTTGTTGATTTCTTCTAATTTTCTAAAATGTTTTTAATTGATATTGCAAGGTGAATGGATGAACAGTTCTGCTGGAGTAGCTTTTTCTCCGCATGTGATCAGCATTGAAGTTGGAGAGGTATGCTATATCCTTTGTAATGTCAAGTTTTCTTGGACATTTGATGTGTAATCAAGTTGTGAGGTCTACTAATTTAGATCAAGATTCAGTAACTTGAAAGGTTTTCCTCCGTGAAACACATTTTACTAGCCACATTTATGATTTTTTAAATATGAAAGAAGCTGATCACATCTTTATTGGAATTGAATGAATGAGTTTTCTTGCATTTTGAAGGGGAGAAATACCAGTATTAGGATAGCTGTCCTTGACATTGAAGCTTCCTTAATGTTTGTGCAAGTCTGTGTTGTCCAATATGCAAGTGAACTTGTATGGTTTTCCTCCATGAAACACATTTTTCTGGCTGCTTTTGTACTTTTCAAAATATGAAAGAATCTAGTCTTAGCATCGCTGGAATTGAATGCATGAGGTTTTCTAGCACTTGTGGAGATGTAGAAATAACAATATTAGGATACTTGCCTTGACATTGAAGCTTTCAATGTTTTTGTAAGTTTGTGTTTTGTCCAGTATGTGAGTGGTTTAGCTGTACGTAATAGTTAAACAGTTTGTTGAAAACAAAAATTGCATGTCAATGGAGAAACTTGGTGTGCAAGTGCATGCTCACACACACATTCTTTTGCACATATGAAGTTGCATAATTTCCCAATTTCATGTTGATTTGAAACCTGTTACATTGTTCTTTGTAGGATATTGTTTCAAAACTGTTGTCATTTTCCCAACAGAGGCCAAGGGCTGTTTGCATCTTGTCTGGCACTGGTACAGTTTCCTCAGTAACACTCCGTCAGCCAGCATCTTCTGGGTCCTCTATCACATATGAGGTTAAGGCAGTTGCATATTTATGGATATTTTTCTAGATTAAACTGTTTCCTTTGATAACTTAGCTTCCTTAGCTTAATTTAGATGAAAATGCTGATCTGAAAATTGGGTGTGAATGTAAGTTTACCACACTTATTTTTCTCTTCCCCCCCCCCCCCCCCTCTTAAGTTTTATTAGAATCTCACAAGCTTTCTGACTTGTTTCATAGTAAAATAGCTCTTTTCTCATCATCTAATATGTCAATGTACTGACATAATGAATTCCTTACTTATTATTGAGTTTGAGCATGTCTAGCTTCCTGATACTTTCTTAATTGCTCTCTTTTATTTATTAAAACACTGAAGGTAAGAGCTTGTGCAAACAATGTAACAGCTGTTAACTTCTGGATTTTTGGATCCACTAGTGAAGTCAGAACCAATAATTGAATAAATGAATTCTAGGGAATATTTGAACATGGAATGCAAGAAGAAACAGGGAATGGTAAGGTTCTGATGGAAATGAGGAAAGAAAGGGTAGATGGGACTCAAGTCCATCTGGAGGTGATTGAGCTTTGAATGAAAATAAATTGAAGCTGAAGCTTAGTTGCTGAAGGTTATGATCTATTCAAATTTTGATAAAAGCCAATGGTTGGGAGTTTCCTTGAAGGTCTGGAATTTGAATATGGAACATAATTGGGCATATGTTTTATCTAGTAGGTTAGGTTTTAGGCAGGGTTAAGTGTCTAATAGTTTCATACTTCCATGACTTGCCTGGGATTACATGGATAGCAAATGGTCTATGAGCGAGGATTCTAATGTTGATACGAGGAACTAATTCACTGGTCTCAAATTATTGAAATATCAGTTAATGTGCCACCTAAGTGCAGATAACAAAACTAATTTTGATTATCATTTGTCTTAAACTTTGGGCATAATCATATATCAGCGATGACGAAGACAAGAGTGCATAGCTGGTATGAACATTCTGGACTAGTGGTTAACTGTTACCTTGAACTTTGGGTGCAAGGTTCCAAAATCCAAACGAAAGAGCAAGCATTTGTCATGTTCTGGTAATGCTTCCAGAGATAGGATGGTAATTCTTGGCTTCGATGTTATTTATTTTGTGGTAGTTCTCGCATGTTTAGCCACATTAACTTGTCCAGCAAGTTCCAGGGGTAGCAAACATTTTTTTACTTTCTTTCGAAAAATAAGGATGTGCTTTTTCAATGGCCATGTCATAGTGGATCAAAGTGGCTTCAGAGTTTTGGCAGATTTAATGTAAAATAAGAGAACTTTGCAGGCGGTCATTTGAAGTATCGCTATATGTTTGGCCACATTGAATTGTTAGTGAGTTTGAGGACTGCAAACACTTTTTGTAGTGGATTTAAGCTGGTGCTGATTATTGTGGTTTAATGGGGAAAAAAGTTGCAACTCAAGGTGGATCAATCTGAAAATGCATTTGGTCAAGTAATTTTTCTTGATTTATCATAGTGATGAAAAATGAGCTTTATTGCACACAAGCTGCATGACCATGAACCTTTCAAATGTGTATTGCTTTGCCTTTTCCTTCTGCTTAGGTACTTTTTAATTGTTTTAACCATGTTTTTAGCAGCAAGAAGGAACTCATTTAGAATATTTAACTTTTGTAGGGCCGTTTCGAGATATTATGCTTGTCAGGCTCTTACTTGGTTGCCGAAGATGGTGGGCCTCGCAATCGAACTGGAGGTATAAGTGCTTCTCTTTCTAGTCCTGATGGCCATGTCATTGGTGGTGCAATTGCAATGCTTATTGCTGCTAGCCCAGTTCAGGTAATATTCTGATGCTCTGAGTTATGTTGTACCTTTCATTGGTCATTCTATGATGATGATGTTAACTTTCTTAGAATCTTTAATATTTACTGAAAGTCCATATCTTCTTTATGATGAGTGCCATGTGCTAAAAATTGTAAAATTTTCTCAATGTTCAAATCTGTTTTAATAGCAATTCAGACCTTCAGTTTACGGAAAGCAACTAGAATCATGAACATCATGCTCAATATATGGTATGGAATGGCATGCAAAATTCATGGTTCATCTTTTGCATATGTGAAGTGTGCAGCATTGTTTGGGATGTGCAACATTCGCTATGGATGGTTGTCCTTATGGGTGATCACGTTGCATATAGAATGCTTACTTTAAGATATACAATATCAATTGTGTATTGGATTATTTTATTTGTTACTGAACTTGGTAAAAACAGAACGGTTTGAGTAACTAAAATTTGAGACTATTTGGTTTTGAATCTTCTTGCTATTGGATTATTCTTTTGATTACCAGTAAATATATATCCCTTTTGGTATTGTGTTTATACACGCTCCTTTTGGTATTAGTCTAGCTTATAGACTATAAAGGACTCTTTAATTGCTGCAGGTGGTGGCCTGTAGTTTTGTTTATGGTGTTTCTAAGAAGGATAAACAAGTAAGCCATCCCATAAACGAAAAAGACTCCACATCTTGGCCTGATGATAATTTAGATAACCTGAAAGCAGTCACACCTACTAGCATGCCTCCTCAAAGTTTCACTTCCTCTCCGACGAGCATTTGGCCTGGACCGCGAGCAGTTGATATGAGAAACCCCCACACTGATATTGACTTGACGCGAGGATGACTGTTTGCTGCAACAGACACATGGCAATTTTGTGCATTTCTGTTGTTGTAAATGTATCCAATCCTGTGATAATTATGAACTCAATTCTCCCCACTAAAGGGCAATGTGTTTGTGCTAACGTAGTTTGTACAAGAAGGCATCATTTAACCCTTTCAAGTAACAGTGTAAACTTGTCAAAATTTCCAGGTAAACATTAATCTCTAGCAGATAGAAATCGCTGTTTCAAGCAGATGATGACTGCTATTCTTTGGACCTTTGGTGTCTCTGGTAACTCATTTCTAGTTTAACCGAGTCTTGGCAGGAGTTTCCATGCAAGCATTACCCAGATTAATTCTTTGTGAAGGAAACCTAGATGTTGCTTGAGCATAACATAATTTTGATGGCTACTATTGGATTTTGTCAATCAGTGAGAAAACACCAGCCTTCAAGTGTAAAAATGATCCGAATTATTCTGTTGGGTTTCCAGACATGGCCTCAGATGTTAGTGTTTTTTGAGGGAGATACAAGTGTCTTGTATCTGCTGCAAAAGGCAACCTAAGGAGCCAAAATTATTTATTCCATACATAGGATGGTATTAAATATAATGGTGAAAATGTTATAGCTCTGAGGGTCCTTTGTTATGAAACAGCCCGTGTCTGAAGGAAACTTGAACCCTAGTGAATCTTGGATAAGTATTTCTAAGTCGAAATGATTTTTTGACTAGTAACAAACATAAACAACAAAAGAATCTCAAATAACCCTTTGTTTTCCACCGCGCGAGTAACATTGTTTACATGCGTTGTAAAATCTCCTTGTCACAGCCAGGAGGCAGCCTTTGATAGTTTCAGCTCACGCTCCCGTCCTTTAGCCCCACTATGTTCTCTATACTCAGATTATGCACTTTATGCACACTGGTAGCCAATCAGCACCACTGCAAAAAGACATCTGAAAAAATGAAGCAAGTTTGCTCAAGTTTTACTTATCTCCTAGTCCTCTTCGTGCTTCTTGTCACAGTAAGTGTATTGGTTGAAGCACAAAAGTGCAAGTCAAGTGGCAAAGTTGAAGGAAAGAAGCCTCCGAAAAAAGAATGTAACCAGGAAAATGGAGCAGAACGCTGTGAAGAAGACAAACTTTACACCACCTACAAGTGCTCACAACCCGTATCTGTGCTCTACCAGTAAACAGTTTTGAGGAGGGTGGAGATGCGGTTGCACCATCAGAATGCGATGGTAAGTACCATGACAATTACACACCTGTGGTGGCATTGTCAACGGCATGGTTCGGTAAAAAAGAGACGCCACACCATATCACCATTAATGGAAATGGAAGTTTGGAAAGCTTTAGGCATAAATGACAAGGACAAGGAATGGGAATGGCTGGATATCACCTGGTCTGATGCTTGATTTCCATTTGTTTTCTTTCTTGTGCTCTGCAATAACTTTCCTCGCCACAAGACAACGTTGTTTTATTCCCGACTCTTCACTTCTGGTTGAAAAGGACCCAGTTCACAAGCCTGTTCCGCTGGAACACAGGAAATGCAAAACAGTAGCGCAACAAAGTGGGAGGTACCAAGAAAATTGTCATGGTACTTTTTACAGACAATTTCACACTTAAAGAATATTTTTTCTTTTTCTTTTTCAAATTGGCGTTTCTTTTTATTTATCTTTATTCATTGTTCTAAAAATAAAATAAAAATGAACTAAAAGAGTGAACACAACGAAAAATTCAGCATCAATGCTCATAACATAAAAATATTAACATTATCTTGTTATGTCAGAAGTAACCAAATCCAAACCAACTTACAACATCCAAAATCTGGGGAATGAAAGATCTCAAGCCAAGAAACAAAGTATACTGCTTGATCTTGCAATACCTATGTCTCATACTTGTCTTATTCTGCAAGACATATTTAACAAGTCTTAATAAAAATAGCGCAGGGCAACCAGAATCCTTGTGCTTCCATTCTTCTATGATCTTGAATCCTTTATACCAACAAATCATGAGATCTCCAGCAGTTGCTTTATGTCACGCTGCAAAAACATTAAAAGGCTTGAGATTTCCCACTATATACCAACAGAAGCCAGCATAACTGAGATAAACTAGAGATTCAAGCACGTTTCCTATGGTGTTTTTTTTCTGTTACCTCAAGACTAAGAGGTGAAGTTGTGGGGTAGTAACGATCAACAACTTGGCCATCCTTGTTGACAAGGAACTTAGCGAAGTTCCACTGAATATCATCACCAAAAATTCCCCATTTCCCCAACTTCAAGAACTTGTACAGTGGAGAAGCATTCTCACCATTTACATCAATCTAAAGGACAAACGTGGGAGAAAGATTAGAATACTATTTTTTCACACATCACATTAAAATTAGAATTTCAATCTTTCAGATACTAAATAAATGGCCAAACTCCTGCACACAGAACCAGACTTTGGTAAAATCTAAAAGTATCACAGTTGTTAATGCAACAAGATTGGAGCGATTTTGACTTTTATATGAGCAAGCATACTGATGAAATAGATTAAAAGATAACACCAGGAAACATGTCAATTGGCATATGTGCTTCCATCTGGCAACCAAGTAAACCTCTCTACAAAATCCTTCCCATAGCCACTGTAAGAAATTAGCAGAGGAAGGGTCTTCTAAAATTTGAACAAATGAATTAAGAGAGCAGTCAACTTCCATGCAACTAGCATTTACCTTGTCAAAGATGGGAAATTCTGATTTGAAGCGAGTGCAGACAAAGTCTGTGATCTGATCATTAGTTCCTGGTTCCTCCTCACCAAACTGATTGCATGGAAATGCCAGTATCTCTAGTCCTGCACCAAGACATCAAGACCTAGATGTCATATAGAAAAGTAGAAGTAAAACAAGAACTGTATTCAAGTAACAGGCACTGAACATGCCCAGAGATATGTAGGAGCAAAGGCATATAATTCACATGCAAGAAAAATGATGCTTTGAGAATACCATTCTCATGCATGCTAATGCTTTTGACATAATGTAAAGTCAGGGGCTTAAGATATAAAATGCAAGCTTAAGTCGCTAACCTTGATCTTTGTACTTCTCATATAATTGATTCATTTCAGCGTAATTTGAGTTGGTCATCCCACTGTATAATCAACCAACATGAAGCAAAACCAACAAATAAGGACCTTAATTGCCTCCTAAACTATCTTAATAGTGGCTAAAGAATACCAAGAGTAATAACCTCGAAATAACAAAATTCGAAGTTCAATCTTATCCATTGAAAAGAAAATAAAAAAGACGTAACATGGGAATTACCATTTTGAAGCAACATTAACAATCAGCAACACTTTTCCCTTGAAAATGCTAAGATCCACATCATTTTCCTTAGCATCCTGCATTGAAACACAGCAAAGCAACCACCCATATCAGTATTTGTATTTGGACTAAATTGTAGTTAAAAGGATAAAAACGCATCCTTTGTGTTTATAGTTGCAAACCTACATGAAAAGAATTTGGGCCAGGAAACTACTACTCACTAACCTTGATAGTGAAGTCATGGACTGATTCTGGGTTCTTTGAGGTTTGGGTTGCCATTGAAGAAGCTAAAGAGGCAGAGAGAAGCAAGTGAAGAAGCAGTAAATGAGATGGAATCATCAACACCTGTTTTGAGTTTTGACTTTTGCAGATTGTGTTCTCACATCGCACGTGCCTGTCTGTCTGTCTGTATGTCCATCATCCTGTAAGTTTTGTGGATGAACATGTGACCGAACATATTCGCACGCGTGCTTTCGCTAAAAAGAACAGTAGACTAGGACCGTTCATGGCTCAGGTGAGAGGCCTTTCAATGTCATCATCCCCCTGGAACTGGAACCCAGATTTTTTGGCCTAACCCCACCTAAGTGTTAGCAGGCCGGATCCATATGGAACATCCCAATTCCCATGCAGTGGACATCTCATTCTCAGCAAGTAATATTAGTATATATATATAAAAAAACCTTTTTGATAAAAATCAGAAAGCTTTTATGTATTTCATGAAATATTTTATTTTTCTTTTTGAGATCCGATCTGAAATGTCATAAACTCATTGTCGTTAGTCTCAACTTTGCAGGCGAAATGATTGGTTGGTGCTACAGGTTGCAATCAAATGGCTGAGATGAATTGTCAAAGACTCGTATTAATTACTTCATTTGTCCACTGTATACGAATGAAGATGATAATATTTTTTTAAAAAAAATTAGATCATTTTAAAAAAATAATATTGAAAAAATAATATAATTTAAAAAAAAAAAGAAATTAACACAATTTATATATATTACGATTAAGAAACGCAACATTCTAATTTATTACTATTAAAAAACATGATATTTTTAAAAAAATATGAAATAAGTTGCACATGAGTAGAGCGGTAAGAAAAAAAAATAAAAAATAAAAAGGAGACTTTGAAAACATACCGAAGCTCCGATCATGACATCATTGTTATCACTAGAAAAATCTCAATGAGATAAATTCAAAAACAGTAAAACAAATTACCAATAATGACTCGAATGTGTCATATTTACATTCCAGAAATACCAAGTAGCTTATCAACATTCAATAAAAAAAAATCTTTTCTATTTTTGATGATATTTTTAATGTTTGAAAGTTTTGACTTGTAATAAAAAAATTTAATATAATTTTAAAATATCATATTTAATGTTAACATGATAAGTTTTTTATAAAATTGCCTTTCCTTTTCTTTTTTCACAACTTTTCATGATTTGTCTTTGCTTTGCTTTTCTTTTTAATTTTTTTTTTTAGCTTTTCTCTGCAAATTGTCTTATTGTCGCATGATTAGATTGAGAAAAGACTCCAAAAATACCAATGTATTATTCTTATATTTTTTAATGCATCCATAACTTAATAATGAAAACATTTTTTTATTAATTTTTTTTTATGGTTCTGATAAGTTTCTACTTTAATAAATAAATAATACCCTCGCTTTTATTTTTTAAAAATTGTTCAGGGCACCCTTTTTAATTAGTGGTTATTTAAAAAAACATTAATTTGATAATCTTTAGAAAGATTGTTATAATTTATCTGTAATTTTTTTCTTTTCATATTTTTATAAAAATAAATTGTATTTTCATGATGTGTTTATAAAATTAAAATTCATTTATTCTTGGTAAAAAAATAGCCTCCAGGATAAAAAAAAAATGTTTGCATTTTAATTAAAAAAACAATCATCATAGTTAAAGAAGAATCCACAACATTGACATATTTTTTTTTATATTTAAAATTAATTTAAATTTCTACTTGCAATTAGATCTTGAACTACACCAGCTTTGTAGGTCCTGGGAAACATTCACAAGAATATGCTTTTGTTGCTTAATTAAATTTAATGAACGCATTATTATCTTTAAAGGACAATGATGCCACGAGATGTTTTCATGAAGACGTAGGGTTTTAACTATTTAGTAGATGGTTTAGTGGTAAGAGATTGAGATTAAGGGGTTTACTTCCATGTGGTCTCAGGTTCGAATCATGTAGTTGTTAATATGATGGTCACTGGAAACTTACATAGTCGTTAACTTTCGGGTTCGTGGGATTAGTTGAGGTACGCGCAAGCTGACCCGGACATCCACGTTAATTAAAAAAAATATAGGGTTTTGAACATTTAGATATGCATGTATTACATTCACAAATTAGTGGAACATGTCCAAGTTAAGAAGAGATTGGTTATGTTAAACAATTTATTTAATAAAAAATTCTTAACTTTCAATTCAATTATTAGAATTTGCTTAAATTTTATTAAAAGATTTTATAGGCTATGTTTTTAAAAAAGCTAGCCAACTTAGGCTTTCAAAAAAGTCCAAAGAAAAATGTTTGACTCAGTTTTATTATTTTACTGTATAATTTTGGAATTTATTTTTATTTCCCCTATCTATTTAAGGATTTTGATTTTCTTTTCTTGTAAAGGTAGATATTTAAAGGGTTGTGATCCCTTTTAAAAGGTAGACAATTCTTGCTCAAGTCATCTCTCTCTCCCTCTTTCCTTCTATATATTGTTGATTTTTGTTTAATCTCAGAATTTGAATTATTAGTGAATGACTAATATTTTGTTGAATTGAAATTAGGTTTAAGTTATTTGTTAATTAGAAGCCTCATAGTGGAAAAGTTCATTTCTTTAATAAAGAATTGATTAAATTAGTTCAAAGTTTTTATTATTATTATTTTGGAATATTATATAAGAGGTTGTGATATTTAATTGGATATCATTGGTTTTTTTTTTATGTGGGTGTAAATATTTTTGTTTAAAAATATATCAAAATAATATTTTTTTATTTTTTATATCAACACATTTAAGTAATAAAAAAATAATAATTTAATATTTTTTCATAAAAAACTATGGGAGATACAAGAATTTATTTAAGGCTATTCCAAACAGCTGCAAGAATACCTAATCTCTCTCGTCATCCAACAGGTACAGAAAGATCCAAACACTCAGTAGGAAGCATTCTTCTTCGCAAGAAGCCACATTCCGATTGGGAGGAGGAGGAGGAGGAGACTGATACAACAGTAAAGATGAACAAGATCCTTGAAAGATACAGACGAGGTTATACATTAAAAAAAAAAATACAAAAAAGGAAGAAAAGCATACGGTCCGTATAACGTTGGAAACTACATTCTCAAGATTAGCTATAATACGTCTTGCGATCCTTGCATAAGTGAAAAAGACCGGGTAAAAACATCACACCATGATGTTTATGTTGGGTTTTTCAAAACATTTGATTGCACTAAAATAAAAAACATTTGATTGCACTAAAATAAATTTAGGGTTATTTAAGATTTATATAAAAATTACTTAAAAATTATATGTTTTTTTTTTATTTTGAATATTTACATCAAGATTGAATTGTTATAAACCACAAGTCGTTCAAATATCCGGACTCTAATGATAATTTACACGAACTACCCTTTTAGAAGAGAGAGATTGATATACCTTAAAGTGTTAGCTCTTTTTTTTTTGTGTTTTAAGTGTTAAAATAGTATATTTTCTCACCACTCTTTTTTTATAGGAAATAAAAAAACATAAGTCATATTTATAAAGAAATCTAAAAAATTCTATGAATAATAAAATATCAATTTGTCCCTGATATATATATATATATATATATATATATATATATATATATATATATATATATAAAAGTTTATTCAATCAAAATCTTTATTTGATTTTTCTAGGTCTAGAATTGTAATTTTCTGTATTAATTACATTTCAGTCTTTAATTTCTAAAATTTATTTAGAATCAAGTTACACTTGATTAAAAATCATTTCATTTTAATTTCTAACCAATATTTATTATGCATGTAACTTTTTAGATTCCCTAATAAATTAGTCCAAATATAAATCATAATTTTAAATAAAATAAAATTAAATAAATTAAACAACTAAATTTATTATCAATTCAATAATTAATTTATATTTGAAAATCAAGTACAATATCTAACAATCTATCATAATCTCTCAGTAACTAATTTCTCGATATAATTATTATTTCTTTATAATAAATATTTCAATTTAAACAATACAACATGAAAGATATCTACTTTATTAAATCTTTTTAGTTCTCAATATTATAATCATTGATTATTTAAATAAGATTTTGAAATTTTTTTCAAAACTCATTTCATCTTAGCCAAGAATTTTACAATCATTATTACTATTTGAGAACATATAAAATATTTTCTATAATTTATCTAGAATGATGAATACTCTCTTGATTACTTAAATAACTTCATATAATTTATTTTATATCTAAAATCTTCCAGTTTGTTATCTTTAATTAGAACAATATATGATCAAGATCAAAACTTATTTTAATGATAAGTCTAAAGATTACATACACAACTATCACAAAAATCTTTCCATGAACATAAATAATCTCTTCATATAAATTTTTCTTGCAATCAGTTTAATGTCCATGTTATATAACAAACACCTACATTTTAATTGCTCATATCTCATTTTATAAGAGCATATACTTCCTTTTATAAAAAAAAAACATATAATATATATCAAACTCAAAAAACTCTAATTAATATAACATTAAGTATGAACATTTAAAAACAATGCTTTATAACAACTTTATAAATCAAATAAAAATAAATATTAAAAATAATTTTTTTTATTAATAATAAATATATTTTACATAAATAAATTCAGTATTACTTGTAGAACATATTCATTAACAATTTATTCATAGCAGCGCTGCGTCCTCTTATATTTCTTCAACAGGCGCAATTAAACAACCATGCCTTGAGCAATTAAGCAATCCCCAGTAGTTTCTTGACATCTTTCTGCAGAGAGTAACAATGACCAGGATCATATCAGTTACAAATTAGACATCCGAAATCAAATGTAGTAGCTGGATATGGGGGAATGTATGGCGGAACCAGATCTTACCTCAATGCTAAGAGGGGAAGTAGTGGGAGCATAACGATCCACAACTTTGCCATCTTTATCCACCAGGAACTTGGAAAAGTTCCATTTGATGCTGTCCCCAAAAAGTCCACCCTTGTTAGACTTCAAGAACTTGTAAATTGGAGCAGCATTCTTACCATTCACGTCAACCTATACCGAGACATGCATTGTTAACCTCAAGATCAACATTAATTGACTCCTCTCCTCATGAAACTAAATAATATGCTTAAATAAGGGGACTTCAATTATTGAATGTTCATCAAAAACTCAAACATGAAATGGTGGGAAAATTTTGGCAGTCATGCGAGAAAGAAAATTGATTATAAATTAAGAAATCCATCTTCATCAGGCTGTAAAATCTCAGAGTTAGCATACCTTATCAAATATGGGATAGTCAGCCTTAAAGCGAGTACAAGCAAACTCCACTATTTGTTCATTGTTCCCTGGCTCCTGAGATCCAAACTGATTGCATGGAAAAGCCAGAATCTCCAAACCTGCATCAGCACAAAGGCAAGTGATAAGAAAAAAGAACGGGCATTACAGCAAGATGGCAATGACTTGCAAGGTTTAGCCATGCCAATCAATTAGATACGAAGTTGAACTTCGCAAAAAGTCATCAGAAAGATACAGGCAAACCCATGTAGCAGCCCAGCTAGTGACTAATAGGGGTTCATATATTCCTAGAGCAGAAGCTAACTCATGAAAAAAAAGCCACATACAAGTCAGTAAACATTTAAGTGCCACAACACAAAACATAAAATATAATAGAAGTTTACCTTGATCCCTGTATTTGTCATATAGCTGGGTCAACTCCGTGTAGTTTGAATTGGTCAAGCCACTGCACCAAAATTAAAGGTTAGAGAAGTAAACAATAAACTCCTGTCTAAGAGATGGTGAAGAAGGATCCTCTTTCAATTGAAAGGGATTCTTCACCCTTATTTCCCAACTTATGAGTTCACTTCACGCTCTGTGATTTCAACAAAATGAGGAGTGAACTCACTGACGAAACCCTGTGGCACACTAATTATTAGTCCAGGGAGATTGGAACTGAGTCGAGGAGCATTATCTTACAGCATAGTTATCCTTAAAAGAAATGGACATCTCTTTAATAAAAACCAGAAAACCCCTCAGTCTCTTCCCGTTAAGGACAGATGAAAAGGGACGAAATGAATTACCATTGTGAAGCAACATTGACAATCAAGAGGACCTTCCCCTTATATATGCTGAGGTCAACATCATTTTCCCTAGCATCCTACAGTCAAGAGAGAACCAAGGCATTATATATAAATATAAGTAGAACACAGAGGAATCATAGTTAATACATTAGATGGTTCAGTGGTAACAGAGAAACAGCCAATAAGCCGCACATCCACAGTTTGAGATGTTCAAACGATTAAAATTAAAAGACAACCTCCATGATTTTTAACAGAAATTATGCTAGTTCGTACCACCTCAACAACCTTAAGAAATAAGACCTTCCTTGCATAAAAAACCATTTTAGTCCTTTTCCCCCCCTTAACAACAATTAAAGAGATCCTCTAAATTTCCAGCAGCAAAACAAATGATTAGACTACTATTAAGCACCGTTCAAATCAAACAAACAAAAAAGGAAAATAAAAGCCAGTTATGATACCAAAACCTCAATATCAGCATCAAGCGAGCAACTTTATTGAGAAAGACTGAGAGAAAAACCATAAATAAAATACAACAAAAAATTACCTTAACAGTGAAATCATGAACTGATTGAGCACTGGATTGGCTAGCCATTGAATGATTGAATCTCAAACAACCCAATAAAGGCCTTGAATTCTCTGTTTTGAGCGACAGGGAAATCAAAGAAACTGGTGAATTATGCAAGGAAGATTAAAGGGTTCGCTTGGAATTGAAAGATAAGTGCTTCGATAATAAAAATGACGCAAAGTTGAGAGTTTTATGAGAGATAGAGAATGCGAGAGCAGGAACAGAGCATTGAGAATTTAAAGGAAAGAGTAGTGGGGCCCGAGATAGATGGTCAACTTTTGGGTTTTGATCGGTAAGACAGAAGATGCTAAGGATAGACGTTGTGGATGGATATGAATACACGTGGGTGAAGTTCAGGCCAAGGTTATTGGACGGTCAGGATTGTTGTTGCATGGCGGTGTGAAACGGAAGATGCGGGTGTCGAAAGGTCTTCCAAGATGACTGTTTTTATTTATTTAATTTTTATTTTTGTGAGCTTCAAATGTTCAGACGTGGGTTCTAATATTTGTCGGCCTGTGTTTCTAGAACTCTACATTATTTCGCTCTTTCAAAATCTGCCTGTAGTGGTTTAGTTCAAGATGATCATATAGGTATTCACGCGGCATTCAATCTGCTGAGAGATTGTTAATAGAGAGGTGCCGACAAGGCTGGCGCGCTGCCGCGTCACCGCTCACGCAACAATCAATTTTAGTTTTTTAACAAGAGAAACAGTAGGCAGGAGAAATGAAGGCTTGGGCTCAAGAGAAAAAAATGGTATTTCTCATATTTTTATTAATTTATATAAAATTTATTCATCAATATAACACACAAAAGACCCATGTCTAAGTTCCTTGTTAAAAAAAAAAATTCAAATCCCAAATAAAAACCACTTCTCTTAATAATAGAAAAGAAATTAATATCAAGACACCTAAATACCATATTTCCCTACACTTTTATTGGCCACAACAAGATCGCGACTCCAAATTGGGTCCTTAACTTGTGGTCTGTGGGACCTTTGCAACACATGTGAATTAGAAGAGGCCATATGGATTAGGCCTAACTTATTGAGAAAAAAGCCCGTACTGCATTTAATAAATAAAGATATTTTTTTCTTGTATTTTGACACATGACCAAAAACAAAATTAATAATAATAATATCTTTCCTTAGTATTTTTTACTAATAAAATATTATTAATTACTCCATATATATATATATATATTGGGAGTCAGGAC
>Ga0307517_10005778_pt1 | contig 18503 bp, 22 predicted proteins | sample 23_EM_MG_FD_194515 | JGI IMG/M metagenome (GOLD analysis project Ga0307517, IMG submission 194515) | Populus trichocarpa ectomycorrhiza microbial communities from riparian zone in the Pacific Northwest, United States - 23_EM | ecosystem: Host-associated > Plants > Roots > Unclassified | place... | reverse complement strand
GGCAAGAGCTCAAGGCGGGTGTGCACATGAGTCATTGGGGCCACGCATCACGGTGTGATTCGTCCAGACAGTTGTTGGTGGATTATCTATGGAGAAGTGCTGGCAGCAGTGGTCGAAGATATGTCATTCATCATGAAGTGTCACACCGTGAGAAAAATGTACATACTGCGCTAGGACCCTAACACTCTTACCAGCCGATAATGGGCCATTATCGGCTGGTAAGAGTGGTAAAATATTCAAGGATATCATTCTCTAAATCCTACATCACTGCGGGGCGATGGTTCAACTCGCGGTCTTTTGGGTGCGTGTCGACTCGGAGTTGCTCGGAGTCGATTGTCGTTGGACCATTCGAAGCTCACAACGTATTTCATACGAGATGGTCTGTCAGAATCTGCACTCTCCACTGATGACCCAGAAATCTATGTATATTAATCTGTTAGTTGACCATCGACCAACAGGGTAATATACATCAGGAAAAACCCCACTTGCTGATCTGCAGTCATAAGCTATAATGTGCCAGAGTATACAAAAAATCTGTTGATATAAGTTATGAGTAAGTTGCATAAGGTAAATCAGCCCAATCAGGAAAGTGTCCAAAAATCGGCACTGATTCCTCACTAATCATGACTTATTCACACCAATCAGTTGTCTATCTGCTCCGAGAAAGTGACTGATTTGAGAGGATAAGTCTTCAATATCACTCAGAATTCTATCCAGGATGCATCAAAAAAGCCATATATATTGTTGTATGATTATTACAATAGATACTAATCCAACTTTTCCAGATCCAACATCACCAGCGAACTACCTTTAATAAGACAGTAACCATGGGGCCCGGGCTCAAAACATCATAACCAACCAGCAAACACAAGGATGAGGAAAAGTGGAAGGAAACTGGGGATGAAATGACACCATCTAGGGGTAAGTGAGCTCTTCTCCACTAAACATGAGCGGATGGTGACTACTTACCGTTATCGACCCATCCCTAGTCATCCAACCATACATCTAGGGCGCCAAACGTCAACCCAATGCAACATATCAACCAACAGGCAGGGACTCACCAGTAGTAAGCAAAGACAGCGGCAGTCGCATTCTGTGTTCAACCAAAATCAGGTAAACAAATTCAAAATATTGATCGACGCATACCTTACTTCTCCTTCATCCTGGGACATGGCCCCGAGTCAAATGACTATGACGACAATCAACAAACTAGCGAAAGACGATGACGACAAGCTTAACTTACCTTGCGCTGCGGCTCGACGATGACCACAGCCGGGGAACAAGAGAAGAGACGCGGGAAAACAGGAAACTGGGGATGGATGGACTTGGTTGAAACTTTGAAATACCTGCTTTGAGACCAGCGTTGGTAGAGGTGCGAGGTGAATCAGGGCAGTTAGTGGTGAGTAATGAAGAGGATGTGGGCGGCTCATACCAGTATGGGCAGTGCAGCGAGTGGGTTGAGAGCCACAGACACAGATGGAGAAAGAAGGGCGGTGGACTTCAAGGTCTAACTCACTAGTGCATGGTTGACGAGGTGGAGGCGGTAGGGTGACGATACATCAAGGCCGTTTAAGTAGATGGAGGCACGGTGGGTGATCGAGGTGGTGGGAGGAACAACAAAGAAAGAAGGGCGAGACTCGAGAACTTCCATGTTGGGAATTGAACATGACCACGTGATGTCGGAGTTCCAACGAACTTGTAGTAAATCATCGCAACTTCCACCTCTAAGTATCGTCTTATCTGTCCCCTCAACGCCTCGAGAAATATATTGTAAGTACATTTCATTGTTCTCCGTTATTACATTTTACTAATCTTATATGTTTTACAGGACTCGGATTTCACGACGCGAATGAACAGTACCACGTCGTGCGCCCCCCTTCCAACTTGAAGGCTGTGGGCCGACGTTTGGATTCTCAAACGGTCTGGGGGTAGACAGAGCATGAGGGGAAACCCAGGGTGTGAGAGACCCACAAGGTGCGTTGTGAAACGAGTCTACGCGACTCGTTTCGCTTTCCTCTTTGTCACTCTTCAACCCGCAGCTCACTTGCTGAGGCCAGGTCTACCTGCGACGACATCGGCGACAATGCTCCATCATGCCCCCGCCTCTCAGTGCTCGCCCAACATCCAACAGCCCCGACTTCGACGACGATATACAGAGGCCGCGGACATGGGTGGGGTGCTCTTTGAATAAAAGTTTTGGTCAGTTATACCTGTTCTTTGGCAATACCTTGATGCTTTTCTAATGTTCTACCAGCTCGCCGACAAGCCCGTCCCAAAGCACCTGTCGACGTCGATGCGACTCTGCTCCACCTCCACCATCGTCAATGTGATTGATACCCACACACGCCACGTCATCATCCGCCGCGTCCTCCTTCGCCTATGACACAGCTCCATCCACAGTGTCAATATTGCTAGAGCTGCTCCACTACCCCCACCCTCATTGGCACGACTTGCAGCCTAACTACCTTTACAAAATGTGGCCCTGCCCCACCTCTATTGTCGCGACTCGTCGACACTGGTACCAACGCACGCCATGAATGCCATTGACTGTTCCCTATGTCCCCCACCAGATCCTGTTGACAACCCAAGCCGTCACTGCTGCTGCTGTGCATCCACTACCACCTTCTTCGCCACCGCAACTTCATTTACCGCCGTCAATACGAGTGCCGTGACCCCACCACCTCCACCTTTGTCGCTATCATCCCGGCCGATCTACCACCTCCTCTTTCACCGCCGTTGATGCAGCTCCACCCTTGGCGCACCCCACCTCCCTTATCACTGATGATGCGGCCTTCGAGGCTGTTAACATGCCTCCTTTTCACCGTTGTCAATACTGTCCTGAGACTCCACCTCCATTGGCGACGTGACTACAGCAGCCCCACTACCGTTACTGTTGTTGATGTGATTCGCACTCCCACCATTCTCAGCGGCGTTGGGGCGGCGGTCCTGCCCTACCTCCACTGTCATCAGTGCGATTGACGCCCACATAGCTCAAGGCCACCACTGTTGTCAACGTGGTTGATGCTTCTCCACCGCCGCCGCAGATGTTGTCCCTGCCACAGCCCATTCTCCACCTCCTGTTTCATCGCCGTCGACGGCTTCACACAGCAGTTGAGCACCCCCACCTCCACGGCTGATGACGCGGCCGTTCACTACATGTATGCCCTTTTTTACCGTTGTCAATGTGCCTGGGGTCTCACCACGTTCTCCGCCGTTGACGCGCCCTACCCTAGCTCCATCATTGTTAATGCAATTGATGCCGTACATCCTCCACTGCTACCGATGTAATGACGCTTCCCCACATCCACATCTCTACAGTTAATTAACTTAGAATTTCCAAATGTTAGTAGTCATTTACATAATTAATATGTGCCTATGATCGCCTCCAACAAAGAAGTAAAACTTAAGTATATTGGAGCATATAAGGATGCTCTAAAATAATCCTTTCTAATTTACTTGGCGTAAGCGTTGAATAAGTGCGAAATAAGTAATGAGCTGCTGATTGACAACTAATTTCCAACTTATAATGGCTGATTTCCGCAGGTTAGTTATAGTCAGCTTGCCCCCTACTTACTGATGCTCATCTCAACTTATTTCCGCAGATAAGCAAATGGGGTTTTTCCTGATGTAGATAGGGATTCAGCGCAGATGTGACTTGCCGGCAACAGAATTTGGATACAAGCACGGTGCCGAGCCTCACGCTGCTCTCGATCAATCAGACTTTGTTCAATACGACTATCGCTCTTGCTCAACTGAAAACCCTTTGTCCTAATAGTACGGACGCTGATTTTTCAGGTGCGTTTTATACGACCACATTTTCATTTTTGGGAGCGACTGTTCTGAGGATATCAATCTTTAGATCCCGTGTTCACTTCAGCTAGCGCTGATGCGTTTTTCGGGTCCATGTGTGACGCAAACGAGACAAGCGGGAGAAGATACTGGAGTAAGCCTATTTTTTCCTTCTTCTCGACGGGTACGGTTATTTATTAAATAACCCCCGTAGATTTGATTTTGACCGGTTCTGGTCTCTACAAGGAGATCAAGACCACGATGTGCAGCATTTACCCCAAAGTCAGCACTCTCACAGTCAACTACACCGATATTACCCAGCTCTTCAACTCGTCTTTCCCAAACTTTATAAATGGGACGGATTCCACTGACGGTGTGGATGCACCTTGGCTGGGCGATTTCACGATCGACGTATTCTTGAAGGGGTTGACTGTCGGCCAAAGTACGACCGAAAATAGTATGGGAGATACCATTCCTGAACGACGTACTCGTAAGTTTCATGTTCTCGATACTCTTTCTTCCTACAATGCTGAAAAATGCGCGATTTAGTCTCAATACGTGAGAGGAGTTCTAGAGCTGAGCGGTACAGTACGCCTACTATGATTTTTGCCACTTTCAAACACGGCCTGATAATTATTCTTGCCTTAGTTCATACGTACCATGTATACACAGAACGGCAACAATCTGTACCCCGAAGGTTCTAGCGTCATCCCACAAAGCATGCGCATCGCGACACAAGGCGTCTACTCCGCCACCACCGTCGGCTTTCACCCGACTGTAACAGCCATTGGCGCACTCATTGCGCCAACCCTCGTATCCCTGATCTCCATTATACTCGTCGTTGCTATTTTTGCGACGAGCAGCCACAAAGAACTGGAGGACAATCGGTACTTCGATCCTGGCGACATTCTCCATTTGATTTCTGCGGCGTCGGCGGGTGGGATGCAGAAGACAACTTTCCCCCTTTTCAATAAAATCAAGGATGATTCGTGCATGATAAAACTGGGTCCTGTGAAGGGGGTTGACGGTAGTAGAATAGGGTTCATCGACGCTGATGAATAGGTGAATGACGTACCTTTCTGGCACCGGTGATAACATGTTTTACTTCTTCCTTTACAACTGACACCAGAATCTAGACGGCTTTAACAAGCAGTTTGGAGAGACCAAGATCAACATGAACACATGCAATTTACCTACTTATGATGGAAATGAAAATATAAATCTGTTCTTAAAACGATGAGCCGGTTTCAAGGTTTCCCCGGTAGAACGACGCGTTCCGCGTGAGTTCGAAGGGACGACAGCAAGGGGAAATGAATGCAAGATACATCTGAAAGGACGAAACGCAATGCCGAAAATATGCGGCAGAACGAAACGCGAGGTAGGGATTGATACGATAAGGAGATATGCAGGGCAGTTGAACGTAAGTTCAAGAAGCCAACTGTTCAGGCCGCCACATATTCTGCGATTGATGACCGATTTCTGCTGCGAGTGCCGTTGAATTTGCATCTGATAAAGTAAATCAATAATGTTAGAACGGAATAAATAACGAATTAGCACCAAGAGAACGAGAAGGAGGTTTATCCAAACATATGTGGACGCGATCATGACCAATGACCGCGTCTATGTGTAAAAGGATAAGCGGAAGGATGAACAATGCAAATGATGGTCGATCAAAGAGGAATCACGAAAAGGGGTTCTTGGGTTTATCATCGCGTACCGTGATGCCTACTTGTAGTCTGTCGACCCGTGAGGTACCGCCGGGAACAAAAAAAACTGAACATTGGTCGTCGAAAGTTCAAAAATTCATGTTCATGTACATTTCTCTGGCAGGGTTCAAGTTCGTGAGTCGGGGATAGGGAAGGTCAGATGGACCAACAGTGCCCAAAATACATTGCAAATTCCGAATTAGAGATACTTATCAACAAAAAGAGGAGTTCCGTTCCGCCTAAAAATCGTAGTCTTTGCCCATCTTCCTCGTCATCAAACCCATGTCATGGAGATCTCACAATTCCAAACCCATCATATATCGTGCCATAGCTGATACCTGAGCAATTCCGGGATGGAACGAGCGTGGATCAGGACCACGCGAGAGCTTGAGACCATGTCGAGTCTGACTCCGTTCCTTGGCGAGTCTAGGCAGAGATTGGGCAGAGAGGTGATAATCGTTAACGGGTTGTGCCGTGATGTGCACGTGACCCTTGAGACATACTTCCTTTGCGTACGTGACATTCCTCTTCGTCTCTTTATCCAGATCCAGATTTTCAGCGAGCGACGCGCTGGCCAGTGCAAGTAAACCGATGTCAAGGTGAGCTCTTCTCCCCTCCTCCCTCTTTGCCATCCGCATCCCCTCCTGTCGCGTCCTTCACTACCCATGGGTCGAAGTCGATGAGTCGTTCGTTGGTTCGCCGATTACAACGCCTATCGACGGTTCTTCATTAATCATTCCCGTTGGTCATTCCATTAGTGACGTCTTCTCTCATTCGTTCCCAGCAACCTAACCAAACCTTTTCTTCGTCTAATCACGTTGTCTTTCCTTGCTCCTTATTTGTATGTGATCGTTCACGCTGACACGATCTTTCTCTCTATATACAAAGAGCTGTTACGAGACCGGTGGCTGCGCTGTCGCCCCCATCTGGTCTATGCACCTCGTCGACATCAACCACGGCTGTTCATAATCCTCGACAGTCTCAACCCGAGTCACTTCCAACGCGTTCCCCGATGGTTTGGTGGGGTTGCGTTGGCTCGAGTTCAACAGCTTCGTTTGCATCTGGTCGCCACCTGCAGATCAAAGGCAAGGGAGGAGACCAGGGAAGGCGCAGCAAGCCCGGCTTCAATGGCCCATGACCCGAAGTGCGGGTGCCGGATGAGATTGAGGGGCATTCGATTGCGGAAACCTAAAGGGAGAACCGGTGGGGCGGCGGTGGTGGCCACGATTATCGAGGATTCCGCTCCTGTTCGACATGCTACTAAGAGCTCGAAGGCCGAGGATGCCGTCGAATAACCCTCTGAGCTCTGCGGAATCTACGACGACCACGATTGGCCCCTGGATGGTCGTGTTTTTTGTTCTCTAGGATGCTACGCGTGAACGCGATGCGGTTAACACATGAGCAGATGAGGCGAACGTGATTACGCAGCCAACGACGGAGCCAAGGAGACCGCTTCTTTTTTCATCTCCTGTTACCATGCGCTATTCCAAACCCCAGGCCGACCCGCCCTCGCCCATCCAAAACACATCGCACCTTTCTGACCACCTCCCCGCCCCGCCGACAACCCCTGCGTCTACTTAATGCTGAACGTCCCGCATCCCTGTGCTGGTGTAATCCACGGCTTCCGTTCTTCCGTTCTGCTGGCGTGGCGCGCTGGGGATGAGTGGAGAGTGGAGAGTGTTTATTTTCGATTGGGGAAGTTGGGTTGAGGATGAGGAGGCGAGGGAGGGGGTGGAAAGGTAGGGGTCGGTGCAGCTGGGTTTGGGTTTAGAGCTTTGGTTTGGGCTGTGCATCCTATCCTACCTCAAAATCCCACTTATCGAACGATTCATTTGTCAAGAGTTGATTTTGGTGCTGTTACTATCGCGAGGTCCAATACAAACGCGAAGAATGGAAAGGTGAGATAACCGCATTGCTCATTTTCACGGCGAATACGTCGTCGTTGTCGTTGATCGCTCCCTCGACTTGGGCGGCCAAATCCGACACTGAAGAAAGGGGAATTCGGGCATTTCTATCGGTCCATCTCTAGCAAGTCGACGACACTGTCGAATGAACAACCGATCTGGTTTTCGTATTCGACTACTTACACTGATGGCCTGGGGTGAACCGTTGAACCACCCCTTCTCCTTCGCCAACAACACGCGTCAATTCAATTTTGGCGCCCACCAAAATTACCGCAAGATCCGAAGCGAAATGGAACTTCGTCAAACTTCTGAATCCCGCTCAATCACTGCCCTCCCGCCCCCCGTTCTGTAGAAGGAGTACTGAAAAAAAAAAAAACTTGATGTCCTGTCCTGTCCTGGCCTGGGTATCGATTTTGGTTCGAGAAAACCCAGGCGGAGAGATAAATGGCGGAGTGCATGAATGTGGATGTGTGGTCGCATGGGTTTTTGCGGGCGAATTGGGCGGGTGTGAATGGACAATTTAGAACGTGGTGTGTATATTCTGTTATCCTCTACGGAGTGCGCGTGCCGATACTGATTATCGAAACAAGACTTCTCCTAGATTATCAAGTATCCCATACAGTGGCCGGGGGGTGACAGCCTTTGCTCTCATCGTAATCAAATCGTAATGGACAACTAAATGGTGAATTTAGGGTTAAAAGATAGCATTACAACATGAGATTGTTGGCCGGACTCCAACTTGTGCCGGTGAGCCGGAGAAATCATCTCAGTCATTTTCTGGATTATTGACCTGGTCAGATCAATAATAGAACGAGTCCTATAAATAAGACTCGTAACAAGAATACCGCACCCTCATCAACCTCATCTGGACCGTCCACCTCAGCAGCCCCCAATTCCACTCCATCTTTTTCGACGCACTCAATGAACCTGAGCAAACCGACAAAGAATCCCGCATCCTCATCAAAATATTAGGACAGGTCTCGAAGACGAAGCTATCAAAGACTCAGGTCTGTGAGACGAAGATGCCAAAGATAAACAAGACGTTTTCCGGTGTACAAAATTTTTCAAACTGGTTTGAAATGAACAGTAACCTCAAAATTGAACAGAACGAAATGAAAAATATGGCAAGACCAACTACTTATTCCCATAACGATTCGAAACTCCTTGAATAAAACTAGTGGCTTTTGCTATCCCCACCCGGATTTTCCAAGGTTTTTCTGCAGTAGTCCGAGAGTTTTAACTTTAAGGTGCTCAGGTTCCGCCAATCGTCTGAAAGCAATTGCATCGTCAAGGCAAGCCCATAAGTGAACAAGTTATGAACCTACCAGCAGTGAATTCCTCTGTCACAATGACTGAATCCGCCGTCGGTATGTCGATTTTAGTATAACAGCTAATATAATCTGTGTGGGGAACTCCAGGCCTGACATGCATCGTTGCTTTATAGTCAGACCGCGGTGGCAAATCAGATGGGACTGTTTCAAAGGCTGTTATCTGGCAAAGATTCGAGTAAGATGCAGCCTGTGTATTGCCAGAAGACGTGGGGAGATTCAAAAATGTGCGAATCCAGTTGCTTTCAAGTTCCTCGCTCTTCGGAATAATCGACCAATAGGAAGCAATTTCAAGGTCCATGCGCTCCGGAGGAGGTGGGGGGACTTTAGGGTCGCCGACGAACTCAAAGCATACAGCAGGAAGAGCATCATCTGGAAATTCAATTCCCCTTTCCTGCTCGTGGAGATCGTCGATGTAGAAGCCCCACCAAATAAAACCATCGTAGTGTTGCTCAGTAATCCTAGAGGTATATCGTTTCTTCTCGAAGCCCACAGTTTCTTCGTCTGTCTTCGTTTTAGCAACTTTGATTGCCCCCTGAGGGCGCGGTCCGAGGGTCAGGCCTCCTTCCATTCCACGAGTCACACCTTTTTTCATTGATGTCGTCTGCTTCTCCTCCCTCTCGGACTCTGGGGTTCTCTTTGGGCTTTTGAACTTAACGCGGGCGTTTTTATGTTGGGATCTAATAGTAACCCTGACATAAAATTGCTTGTATGCCATCTCCATGGACCCCTCAGTGCCAAATGTAAGTCCTGTGAGTTGAATATGACGTGTTGAAAATAGGTCTGGGTTCTGAGGAACTGGTGGCGTCGTCTACACATTGGATTTAATTAGGCTGCAATCGCTCAGGTAAATATAAAGAACTACCTTTATGGTCATGCTACCCTCCATTATCAGAGTTTGAAAGGCGTTTAGGCTGTCGTGAATCGGGTATACTTTGGAGACGATCTCGAAGAAAAAATTTGCTGGCCCAGCAATAGTCCCACCTCGATCTCCAAACGGCTCTCCTGGGTCGTCGTCAGGATCTTCGTTCTTGTCTCCTTTGTCAGCTTCATCGTTGTTTCCCCTGTCTCTTTCTTTGCCTTTATTTGGTCTACGCTCCTCGTTCTTCTTCCCATCCCCGCCTTGTGAGAAACCAGTCGGGCCGTCAGCTAGCCTGGGACTTTGAGAAAGACTAATCACGGTCAGAGGGGTTTTAGCACTGGATCCACCATCGGCAAATTTTGAAGCAGTAAAATAAGTGAGCTCATCAAAATTCCAAACATCTCCGTTGACGCCAGGTTTGAATACTGGCATATGATACCAAGAGGAGCCTGTGAATAGGATGGAAGAAAACGGGGAAAATAATCTTCCCAGTTCTGCCAAGAGAGAGGAGTTGGCGTCGACTTCTGCCGAGACGAAAACATGAATTTGTTCGATATAACCCACACCGGATTTAATGAGAGACTCGTCGAATCCGGCATAAACGGCGTATTCGGACTTTTGAATTTGCAACCTATCAAAAATCTCGGAAACTGTTGACATATTGCTTCTCGCGTGTTTTAACGCATGCTCGGCTGCAATCCAGCATGTTGTGGTTTCTAGCAACTATTGAGCTGGAACTAATGAATGACAGTTAACAATATATATGACATACGGAGATGTTCTGGCTTGTCGTTTTCAACTATCCCAGATACAGTATCAGCATTGATTCCGGAGGTCAAGCGCTGGACAGATTTCAAGGCGGGACGCTTCACAGGTCCGTGCCTGTCCAGATTCAGAGTACGTGGATCAGAATACAACCCCGTGGTATTCGTGTCCTTTCAATAAAATCCAAGTCAGCAAATCGGTGAAATGGAAGGAGTAACATCAAAAGGAACAAAACTCACTGGGGGCTCGTCGCTTGACAACTGGATATTCCGCATTTTGTAATTGGAAAGAGAGGAATCAGAGAAAAAACACGAACCTGTGGGCTCCACTTCGCCAGCGCTGAGATATCGATTAGCTCGTCTGCCGGGGGCGATGTGTCCGGGGAATCTTCCTCGTCAGGTCCAAATATTGCGAGCCATCTCTCTAGTACATGCTCAACCGTTATCCCTTTTAGAAACTTGTTCCCTCTCAAAAAATCCACATATTGTACATGTCCAGTGAACCTGTGTCTCGTGCGAACCTGGAATGCCGACCGTATTTCTTCTTGGGCACGGGGTTCCTGGTTGCTGAAGGCCAGATCCGTGATTTTGACCAGGGTGTTCAGATAATCGTTGATACCCTGATAGATATCCCCGACGCTGATGAACGGAGCCCCCTCACGGACCTTTAACTCGAGGTAGCCAGGGAGAAGAGCTAGTTTAAAATCCATCCGAATGGATATGACACCATGGTCAGCAAATGCGGGTGTATTTTTGTATTTGGGTGCTGGAGGGACCAAAACATTCCACGGTGACGCGAGAGCGATTTTCATAAACTCGCTCATGTCGATATCGCTGGCTGGGGTGATGATGGCACTGTCCTCCTTATCGGACGGTTCAGGTGTGATACACACGGGGGGATATATTTGATCCTCCAAAGCGAACGTCACACGTTTGGGGCCCTTCATTGTTGAATGCTTTGAAACATTGTATTACATACCAATACATTTGTGAGGCAACTTTGTGGGCAATTAACGCACCTAGATGGGATAAGCGCTTGACTGGTGACCCTGCAACTTGCAAGGTGAGGCAACAGGGAGGAATGCGAGCGGGAGTTGGGGCAACGCCGCCAAAACGCCGCCCTCTTTTGTGATAGAAATGCCTACGTCGACCCAGGAGCGAAGTTAGAAGGATGGAGTTTGTTGTGAACGAACGCTATTTATGCATTTCTCTTTTATTTAGGCTCTGGAGTGGTGTCTGGGACAATTTAACGCCTAATCGGGCGTTATTTAACGCCCAATTGGGAAGCCATCTAAATTAACACCCAGTTGGGTTGCCTCCCCATAGGTTCGGTCCAAGCCGCCTTCTTCTGCCGGTGTTTGTTACACAAATAGAGCCTTTTTCGGAAATTATTTCATGTTCCGCTTTCACCTTCGAAGAAGGGGCTTGTACCAAGGTACCGAAAATCGATAGGACGTTTGCGATTTTATCGTGCAACAATGCCTGGCTCGGTCAACCTCAAACCTCGGGAGGCTTTCAATTCGACCCCAATCTATCTTATCCACCTTTTTATCTATTTATTCGCCAACTCTCAATCATCTTTTGACCACAATCTTTCTGCCCAACTTCCATCTCGAGCGGTCGTCTTCGATGCTCTGCCATTTCCGTAGATCATAACATCTGCCCTCCAGGTAAGTATCATCTCAACTTGGGATATATATCAGCTAAAATACGAAGTTTCTCTGCCCAGATCACGCTATTGGGTGAGCTATGAGCTCTGCAAGGCCAGTGCACGCCAGCGCAAGCACCCACTCCACCATTCACCTCCCTCAAACACCCTCCAGATGTTCTAGGGTGTCTGGGACAACTTCTCCAACTCCAGGCATGTATAATATAGACCAATCTACGTGATTTAAGTAAACTGACTCAATATTTTCTCATACATACTAGGTCCTGCTGTTGGCCAGGTCTTAACCAACATTATCCAACCTCAGGCTCGTTCCAAACGTTCTACGGCGTCAGGACGCGCCCCCGTTGTTCCCGAAACTCCAAGGAAACGAAAAGAGAATGCCAATCAACGACTTCAAGGCATTAAAACCAAATTACCCGAGAACCTTTCCATTGACGCGATCCGGACGCGTCTCATTACCACACTCAACCTTGCATACACGCCGGATGATTGGCAGGTCCACCTAATACACCGGATACTACAAGGTTACGATAGCATTTTTTGTGCGGGTACTGGATACGGCAAAAGCTTGATTTTTGAGGCTTTGGCTGTCTTGGGAGGTCCAAAGAAACTCGTCATCGTTATAAGCCCCTTGAAGGCGCTAGAGCGCGACCAGGTATTGATATTCTCCCTCCTCGTTAATCACTGCACTGACTTTCGATCATTCAGGCTGAACACGCAGTCGACAAGGCAATCGATGCTATAGTCATTAATGAAGACACGTCAAAGACCGCCGAGCTCTGGAAACGTGCCCGAACAACTGCTTCAATCATCTACATGTCTCCCGAGATGGCACTTTCCGAGAGCTTCCAGAAATTGTGGAAGGATTCGACATTTCGCAGCCGTCTTACGGCGCTCATTGTTGACGAAGCACATTGTATTGAGGAATGGGGAGTTGACAACTTTCGGCCACTATATCGTAAACTCGACACTCTCCGAAGCTACACTGGGTATGAGACGCCTGTCGTCTCTTGCACTGCCACTTGCCGAACATCAACCTTCGATCTCATTTGGAACACTCTAGGGTATGGCAACCGTCCTTTCTGGGGCCTGGACGTGGGCACAGACCGGCCAAACCTATATTTCATCACTCGACCACTCTCAGATCCAAAGAACCCCCTCCTTGACATCCTCAACCTGCTTCCAGCAGTATTGGACGGCACCACACCTCTTGCAGACATTGCCAAAACCCTCCTGTATTTCGATTCCGAGAATGCCTGCCGTCTTGCAGTTCAATTTTTTACGCAAATGCCTTCCTCCTCACCTTCGATCATGTGTTCATGCCTTTTCATCTGACCTATCGGAAAAGGGGAAGCAGCAATGCTGGGCAAGGTTCCAAAAGGGTGAAATTCGTATATTATGTGCAACAGATGCAGCTGGGATGGGCTGTGATGTTCCGGATGTCCGACATGTAGTGACGTTCGGCATTCCGAAATCCTTGAGCACTGTCGGTCAACGTTGGGGTCGGGCCGGTCGCGACAGAACCACCCAAGGTGTATGCTTGTTCTTGGTGCCGAAATGGGCATTCCGGCCTGAATTATCATCGGTGCTTAACCCATCAATTCAAATTCTCCAGCGCGGCTGCAAGAAAGCACCTGGAGACGAGAGCAAGCAAGATACCATCAAGCGAGCAAAACTAGATACCAGGCTTGAAGAGTTTATCAACTTGAAATTACCCGGTAAGCAAAAGCTTTATTTCAAGACCTCGACACAGAACTTATTTTGTTTCTAGACTGTCCGCACAAATTCATGCGAGACGAATTCTCTCCGACAACACTTCTCAATATCAGGAGAAGTCTTGTTGAAACAGGCTATTCCGAGTTTGGCACTCGATCGCAGTCATCTCACTTTGAGCTCACATGGACTGTCCTTAACCTGCAGAGGATCCCACCAGCTGCACGTTGCTGTTACATATGCAATCCAGAGCTTGCCGCACCGTTTGCTGCTGCTGGTAAACATGATTCACGACTACACCAGTTTTCGGCAGATTTCATATATCCTATCGTGGCTCCTGCATCTCGACCCAGTTCATCCACCTCCATTTACACCAATATCTCCAATTCATCAAGCGTCTCTCGCACCACAGCTGCCAAAGTATCACTCGGAGACAAAGAAAGGCTTCGCACCAAGCTGGTTGCGTGGAGACGTGAGAAGCATGAACAAAGAGGGTCGCCAGCTTTTTTTTCTGCTCAGATTCTCTTCCCGCCAAAGCAACTCGAGGCTTTCGTAGACCACTGTCCAAAGTTCCTCCGTGAGCCGACTATCACCTCACGCTTTTTGCGCAAACTTATTCCTTGGGATTCTGCAACTGAGTCAAATCTCGAGGAAATAATAGGCATTCTGCATGATTGGCGTGAAACCGCAGGTCTTGGACCTCCGGCCACACCAACTTCACAACGTCGAACTCGTAAAAAGGCCCGCTCTAGCCACCTGGATACTGATGAGCCAGACTCAAGAACTCCACGAGCCCCTCCTCCCACCCAGCCAAATTTCCAGCGCCATATTGTGCACCCAAGTATGTCTCACAATTATACTGAATTCACTGCACCGCTAATCATGATTCCTTATCTTATGGCTCAGATGAGAATGTTTTCATAACACCACGAGCTACTCCAGCAACGCAGACAATCTACGCTACACCGCTACCAGCACAGCTCCCTCCGCCGATGGCCCAAATAATCTACGCAACACCTCTCCCAGCACGATCGGGTGGGAGACCTACAGATTACCCACACCATCCGATGTTTTTGGCAAGGCCAAGCACCTTATCACCGGCAACTACGTCTCAGCCTCAGACTCCCATTAATACCAACCCATATCATCATACTACGACTACACCCGTACATTATCAGCCGTATCCGTTTCATTATAATCCAAGCCCTACACAACTCGTTCCATCTTCTTTTCAGCTGCCCATCAATGGTCCACACCAACATGAACAACGGATGCAATACACATTCAAAGCCTATGATCCACAAACCCGTCGTTAGGACTCAGTGAGTCACAGAATTATCTTGCCTGTTGAGTATTCTGACCCGCCTCCAAGAGAATTCAATCCTGTTTCGTCATTCTCGTCGCCATGCAGGTCATCAAAACTTTCGTGCTCCAATGGATTGTTCTCTGTGCTGTCGAACACTGTGTCTGTGTCTAGACGACCGTCGTGTTCGTCCTTTTCTGGAATTGGGTAGCCAATCGCAGGATCGTATGTTGTGTTTTTCACAAATTCGGTAAATTTCCCATTTTGCCAGATTTCCGCCCCAACTACCTCTATGCCGAAGATTGCTGAACCTGAATCTTTTTTAGCATTTTTTTTCTTGAGAGCGGGAACCATGCGCTTTTTGGGAGGCTTGTTATGTATCCCATGTCGGTGCAAATCTTCAACCAAAACACGCATATCCTCCAAGAAAGATATCTCTTTTGATCGACGGGGAATGTCTGAGTCTCCGAAGAATTGTGATACACGATGTGTCACATCTCGGAATGCTTCAACGCAAGCTGAACCCTTTTCAATGATGTATTGAACGGTGACACCATTTCCTTGGGCGATAAATACACGCTGCGACAAGTCATGGCATTGTAAGCTTTATTTGTCGTTTATGATTGTGTTACTCACTTTAACCCAAAAGTTCAGCTGTTCAAGGTAGAGGTCAGCAGGAATCCATCTGCCCTCTTTCCCCCACTGGTTGACAAACCATGACCGTTCAAGAGCTTTGCGAAGGGGGTCGTCAAGCTCGTACTTCCATTTTAGAAGCACGTCAGCACATTCTCGAGCGTAGTTATGCTGACCAGCTCCACGGAATGCAAAGCACCAATATTTCAACACGCGAAGTATGCGCCCTGGATCTGCGTAAGCAACGGCTTGTTCAAACTCACAGAAAAAAAGGGCATCTCATATGAAGTATGTGTCGTGGGCAAGCCAATCATCTCCTAATTCCTTCATTTTCTCGGCTGATGAAGTGCTCGAATGCTCTTTGCAGATATGCTTGGCCAACTTTATGACTTCATCATAGTCCGGCTTCCAGGCCTTAAGTTCGGACCAATGGTTGAATCCTTTTTGTACCCTGTCAAATCATCAGCCTAAGAACAGCCTCTGCGCCAAGGTGCATACATTGCGATGTGAAGAATCCGTCCAATCAATGAATGTCGAATCAATGACTTCGATGCGGCATAATTCGGCTTGTTAGGGTCCCAGACCCTTCCCAAAAGTCCTTTGTGCGCTGAGAGGGATGTAGGATCCAGCACACTATTTCCAAGGTGTGTTCGCATTATCATATGCGTACTTTGTAGGGCGAAGTGCCAGAGCATGCTGAGCTCTTCAGTGTACTCAAGGCGTTCCATTGAATCGACGTCATCTACTCGATCGCGACGAGCAGCACGGAGATTGTTTGACGTCAACCAATCTCCTAAAATCATTCGAGTTTTTCGTGCCCATTCTTCGGCTTTCAAAGTCAGTCGCTCACATATCTCCTCTAGAACCTTGACAAGTCCATTCTTTGATCCCTCGTCAACATCAAGCACTCCAAGGGGTCGAGCATCTGTTTTTTTGACTGTCAAAGGTCGGTCAGAAGGCATTAGCTCATGCACTTTGGCTACCATCTCACTTCGTCCTTTCCAGGCATTGCTTTCTGGTGTATATCGTATAAGCATTTCTGCAATAATGCATGTGAATGCCCTCTCCATGTGGTTGTCGTCGTCTGTAGTTGGAACAATATCCTCGAAAACAGCTTGTGCTCTTTTGCCGCGGTTTTTGAGCTTTGTGTCGAGGTTTTCAACTTGAGTGATGTCGAGGCCCTCTTCATCTATAGCCAGAATTGCACAATTGGTAGCGTGGATCATCTGGTTTTGGTTCGTTATCCGTTGCTGAAATTTTCGAAGGTAGATATTGATGTTGTCGAAAATGGTGCAGAAAAGGCGCCCGCTGGTGACCAGCTCAACAGCATGTGCAACAGCGTCATCCGAAATGCGCTTCTTCAGACGCTCGACAGTCCACCCAGATACACATATCCCAACATTGCTCAGCATGGTCATTGCCCGTGAACCTGTGCCGTTCACTTTCAGGAAAAGTCTGATTATGAGTGGTAAGAGATTTGTGGCTTGATTTCGCACGAAAACAAGCATGGTGATTGCCATTAGGATAGCCTGGAGCTTCATTAGCTTTGTTGAAACCTCCTCCCATTGGATTGACTCACAAGGTCAGGATTGCGACGGAAGCCTTCTGGTGTTGACGGGGATGTTGACCATGTTCTTTCAGGTTCATCGTCTGCAAAATTGGGATCATCATCCCAGTCTTCTTCATCTTCAAGTCCCAGGTCATCTATCCTCTCGTTATCCTTTCCCTTGCGCTTGCGGTACTTGTTTGGGGATGCCGAAATTTTATGAAGGAGTGCCCAAGTGAATGGTGCAAGTTCACGGTACTTTGCTCGTATTGTTTCAGGCTTTAAAAGATCCTGGATGTCCTTCAATGTAAGACTTTTGATCTTCACCTGTAGTTCACGAGATTTAATGAGTGCATCGCTTTCATGTTCGACGATATCATAGGCCCAGGGTTTGATCACGTCATGCAGGTGTTCTCGTGCCTTTGGAAAGTCGTTATACCACGCTTGGAGGACCACTCGAGGTGCGAATTGTTCTTCTGGGGTAGGTGCAGTAGCGGTATATCCCATGAAACGTGTCGTCCTATTCCTAACATCGTTGATTTTGCAGGTGAACATGAAGGAAAGGAATTTCGCAACGCTGACATGGAGGAAGATGATCAGGGAAAAGATAAGATGGAGGCGTTCTCCCTCGGATAGTTTAGGTTTTTGTGTGCCGAATACCTTCTCCCAGTAGCTGTTATCAAAACATAAGGATTCATCCATTGTGATAGAATCATAGATGTATAGATGAAAAGCGAGACATTTTGTTTCAAAAACCTGTGCCAACCTGTGTGACGGGCCGTGACTACAGTCACTGGGAATACTTTGTCTCTGAACAACTGATTATTTTCAAAGTTATGTCCCATTGAATGTGGGGAGATTTATTCTATGAAGGTTTTGTTCAGCTGGGAAAAAAAATTGGACCAAGAGAGCAAGATTTAGGCTGCAAAATTCTACATGGGTTTCATAACGTGACAAGTCTTTGGTACTGAATGCCAATTTATAGGATGGGGATTTCTTGATGAATTTTTTCCAGAGCATTTTTAGACATATAAATAATAGATCTATGTAGTTTTTTTAACAATTAAGTGAGGTTGTGTTTTGTAAGATGAGGTCAAACGTCCTCTCTGTTTTTGGTACTTTGTCCCAAGCCCCTTCTGCGAAGGTGTCCGGTAACCGGACCGGAGCAAGGGCTTGCTCCGAACCTAGCCTCCCCATTGGGCGTTAAATAACGCCCAATTTGGATTCTTAACGCCTAATTTGGTTGCTCGCATCAATCTTGCAGTTTCCTATCGTTTCCCTTCATC
>Ga0307517_10005777_pt1 | contig 18505 bp, 26 predicted proteins | sample 23_EM_MG_FD_194515 | JGI IMG/M metagenome (GOLD analysis project Ga0307517, IMG submission 194515) | Populus trichocarpa ectomycorrhiza microbial communities from riparian zone in the Pacific Northwest, United States - 23_EM | ecosystem: Host-associated > Plants > Roots > Unclassified | place... | reverse complement strand
CCATGCTGATTATCGATTAACGCTGAGCGGCATCGCTTCGCGGACACAAAAATCCTCAGGACCCCGATAACCCTCTGCCCATATTATCCAGCACCTTTGCCACGCGAAACTGTATTCCTGATTGCGGAGTCAACAGATCACAGCCTGCGTTCAACGCCATTGCACGCAGTCTCCTCGAGGCACCGTTACCTTTTACTTATACAAATGAGAGCCTCCTCCACCCCCCTTCATCATGCCAGCGAAACCTTTCCCTCCGACAACATAACCTTACTTTATTGATCCTTTAATCCGTTCCTCACGACATTACGACTCCACGCTTACGATGCCCATCCGCTTTCCCTTTCTCAATTTCGGAAGGAAACCCCGCGCTGATCCCGGACGCCCAGTCCAAAGCCCGGACTTTCTTCGTCCCTCCCCCTCCCCTAACAATGGTGTACAACTTGGTCCCCCGGATCGGCGGACTGTCTTTTCGCAATGGCAACACCTAGGCTCGCTGGACTCAAAACCCCGCGAGTACGTCGAACTCCTATGGACACTCGTTGATGCAGAAAGCAATAGGAATGTTGCCTTGAAATTCACCGGTAACGATGCCAAGGTTGTAATTAATATACTTGGCGAGGTAAGTTTCGGTCATTGTCGAGTGTTTCTACTATCCCTTACACATATTTGTTTCCGTTGAACACCAGGCTCTGAGAGGTGGTAGGCTGGAGAGTAAACTCGCCCGTCACACCTTTTCCATGCTTCGCAAACTCGCCGGAAAAACTGGCCAACTCCCAGACAGTTATTTGGTCACCAGAGGTACCAATTATCGGGTTGAAGAAAGGATTTTCGCATGCGGCGGGTTCGCGGACGTTCGGAGGGGAATATTAAACAAGAAGCCGGTGGCTGTGAAGACTATTCGCATGGCAGAGGATACCAGCATGTCTAGGATCCAAAAGGTGGGTATCATCATAAACGTTAGATCTAGGTGCTTCTGACATGCACAGATACAGGAATTTTGCAAGGAATCTGTTCTTTGGATGCACACTTCGCATCCTAATGTTCTGGGGCTCATCGCAGTGGATATCGACCCTCGGACCGGAACACTTTCAATGATTTCGGAACTAATGAAAAATGGACATATTATGGATTACATACGTGTGAAGAAGGCGAACAGGATTCGTCTGGTGCGGCACTTCTACCTCTAACTCTTCTGTGGGCTGACTGTTCCAAAGTTGGAGGATGTTACGAGAGGCTTACAGTACCTTCACAAATGCGGAATTGTCCATGGGGACCTGAAAGGGGTGAGTTACGTTGTCTGTGTCTAGCGCCCCGCCGGTGGGAGAGATGTCCAATTTCGTTGACCCGATATCACCCTGTCCCAGAGAAACATCCTGATCAAGAACGGAGCAACACCTCAGGCGTGTATCTCCGATTTCGGTTTTTCGACCCTCACACCCACCATGTCCTTCGTCGTGTCTGCGAGTGCTGATGAATCCAAGGGTACATGGACTCACATGGCCCCAGAACTGCTTTACCCCGAGAAATTTGGCCTCCGCACAAGCCGGGTTTCCAAGCAGGCAGACATATATGCCTTCGGAATGGTTGTCTACGAAGTCCTTACTGGGCGCATCCCCTTCGGAGTGGAGAAACGCCGACACCAAGAAGTCATATTGCGCGTAATGCAGGGCAAAAGGCCAAACAAACCAGAAAAAGCGGCGGAAATTGGCTTTGGTGGAGGCACATGGGAATTGGTCCAACGATGCTGGGACGAAAACCGAAATGAACGACCCACGGCGGACAAGATCCTTGAACATTTCCGCCGCGTGGCACGAACGTCGACGGTTGTTCCACCGGGACCCACAATACCGGTCCATGGGGCTGAACACACAGCCACCTCCGAACCTGATAGCAGTTCCGGAGACTTTTGTCAGTGTCTTCTTCGGATCACGCATCCTAACCCTCATCTTATACTTTCAATGTTTCCAGCCCCGCTGTTCGCCGCTTCTCCCCGGGAAAACACAAGTTTCGTCCAGCGGGTCGGATTTGTCGCGGATCTTATGACCGGTGGTGGCAGCCCCCACTCTGTAATTTCTATGCCCCGTGTGCAGTTGGTTCGCGCGAAGCCTTCACTATTCGACCGCTTAGGGGCACGCGTCAAGGGCCGGGGGCCCGCACCTCGTCTCGGTGCCCCCACACCCCTGCCGTTTCGGACTTGAGCACATTTTACGCCTATCCCCCATATGGCCTTACATCTTTCGTCCGTACTCATGTTCATCTGTTATGTTCTTAACGTGCAGCGCACCCATTAAGTACTTTCACCTCACTGTTATCAAGGTGTTTATCCACCCTTTACCTACTTTGGACCCTACGTAGTCGATCTACAGGTATCTATCATACTCTTTTCGGGTCATGTCGATTGGTTACCATTCCCTGTCCCGTTTCTTCACACAAAGAGATATCGGGAAACTGATATTCCCACCATGGCTACCGAACGGGAAACTGAGGCAGCCTTCCCGATTTCTTTTTCTGGAAATTGCCGGACAGGTAGCTAGTACCCATAAGTAGCACAAGACTCTCGTTCACAAAAACCACCGACCCCAAGCCCTGTGCCAATCAACAGCGTATCCCACTCAATCTCGGTCGCAGTTCTAAGCCACTTCATGTGACCTGGAGGTCCTGATCCCCATACAAATCCTTTTATCAGTGCACCGGTTTTCAATTCCAATAATCACCACAAGCATCTCGCCGTGGGCCGCGTTCCCTTCACGGCATTCGGGCCACTGATGGTTTGACAATGACAGCTCCATGACACCAGGGACTTTCGGTCGCCAGTGATTGTCTTTGTCATCTTTTCCGGCAGGAATGTCCGGGGGGATGGTCCTGTGTGCTCTCATATATCAGAAAACCCCCCAGGACGGCTGCGTGCTTTTCCCTCGAGGCGAGAAGCGTATATCTTGGAGTCATCTCATGATCCCTTCTCTTGATCATGTTTAACGACTTCATCGTCTCCAACTCTACTTCAGGAGTCCAGATCCGCACGTCCCTCAGTTAATCCCACTCTAATTGGACAACGGAAACTCTCACGACCACAACGTATTCCGACCCCGCCCATATCATCGTCCGCGCCTCCTTGAATATACCCACGATGAGGATCCAAAACTTCTTCCGTCAACTCATCCTCGAGTATAACAGCGATAATGACACTCCAACGCCGGATAGCGCCCCTCCTTGCGATGCTCCTGCAGACCAGTTACGGGGTGGCCATATCGTCTCTAAATGGAGACGTTTAGAACAGTTCGACCCCAAGTCCCAAGAGTACCTTTTACTTCTCACTTCCATCCTCGACGACCGGGCGGACAGAAAGGCCACGACATCTCTTGAGGGTGAAGATGCTGCCGTTGTTCTTGATATCCTTGCCAGAGTACGTGACCATCCACCTATCTGGGCCGATTACAAAGCCATCCCGGTTTCGTCGGTGCTCATCTTCTCTCCCGCTCACAGGTTCTTGCTCGTGGCCGAAACCTAGGAAAACTCTCAAGCCGTACCCTCGGCATGCTCCGGGGTCTCGCATTCAATGCTTGCCAGGTTCCAGACCGTTACAAGATCGACTGTAGTTTGGTCTTCGAGATCGATCCCGTGGTTTTCGCTAGCGGAGGGTTTTCAGACGTTCGGAGGGGAAACTTGGGGGGTCAACTGGTCGCTGTCAAGGTTTTGCGCACGTCACTCAACAGTAACCTCCACGAGCTCCAAAAGGTCAGACGCGCTGGGCTCTGTCTTTTTTCTCTATGCTGACCAGCGTACACCGGCTGTAGCATTTCTGCAAAGAGGCTGTCCTTTGGAAGAACATCTCTCACCCTAACATCCTTGGCCTCATTGCAGTCGAGATCGACAGCTACACTGGGAAATGCTCAATGATCTCCGAACTCATGGTGAACGGCAATATCGTTAATTTCATTCGGTTAAACTCGGTAAACCGGCTCCGTTTGGTAATCGACGTTCAGTTCCACTCTTCCGGAAAATTCGAACTCATTCTCCCCTCAACCCAGCTTGCAGATGCTGCCGAAGGACTACAGTACCTCCACGATCGCAAGCTTATTCATGGGGACGTAAAAGGGGTAAGCTCCCACCGCCCACCTTGTGCCTTCCATCAATTACACTGACATCGACTTTCATCTGCTCTCGGGGTAACAGCCCAACATCCTTATCACAAATGGGACACCCCCTCGAGCCTGTCTTTCCGACTTCGGATTTTCGACCCCGGCCCCGACGGTGTCTTATCTCACTTCCACCGAAGGGATGAACCCCGGCGGGGGGACACGACCCTATATGGCACCAGAACTGATCTATCCGGCGAAGTTCAATCTCCCTCAGTCAAAAGTATCGAGAGAGGGAGATATTTATGCCTTCGGGATGGTCATATACGAAATCGTGACGGGAGTCCGTCCATTCGGCATAGAGGGTTTCAGACCTGAGGAAGTGGTGTTTGTGGTGTTGGATGGAAAAAGGCCTGCAAAACCGGAGGATGTAGAGGCTGTTGGGTTTGGACGAGCGATTTGGGACTTGGTGGAGAAATGCTGGCTGGAGGACCGGATGCAACGACCCAAGACTTGGGACGTGCGTCTGTCTCTGTCAATCGCAGCATCCATGTCATCACCCGTACCCCCTGGCCCGAGGATGGCTGTTTCGTTGACTCGGGGGAACAGCTCTTCCTCTATGGTATCCAGCACCCACAGTAAGTGATTGGCCCCTTTATCCACCCCTTTCCCAACTGACCCGGTGCGCAGTCGAACTATTTGGCGACGATCGCGGACCAACCACTCCAACAGACCCAGATGGAAGTGGTGAAACAAGCAGCAGCCGACAGGACACCGGCTCGATTTTCGAACATCCCATGATAGAACATTCGCTTCATGTTGCAAGCCAAGTCGTTAACAGTATCCAAGCCTCTATACCTCCAGCCATTCGGGAGAAATTCGCGGGGCTCGAACACCTCCAAGTCCGCGACTTTATCGATAACTTCCGCGCGAGATTCAACTTCGACCCCCCTCGTACCAATCTACAACAAGAATGAACCCCAGCTGCTTTCACGATCCTGTTTGCGACCCCAAATGCTCTCGTTTTGCTTGTACGGACCATTGTTTTGTGTGTGACTATTGTAAAGCTGCTTTGTATTTCCCTTTGTTTGAATGCACTTCCGGTTGCAAGGTGGTGCTTGTGCACTTCACGAAAGGGCTCCGTTTCATAATCGCCCGAACTACCGGTGGAGTGCTTTACACAGCGCCCATAAAATGGGAAGTGTTCATCGATAAGGGTTGGGCCTTTCATTTCCAGCGAACAAGGTGTGCCCCTTTCACCTTATCGTCCATCTTCTCGGGTGGCTTCACGAGAATCACATAAGTTGGTGAGAAGAATTTGCAACGGCTTGAGGACTTACGAGATGGTTACGAAAGAGGTTATCTGACAGCACGGCCGTTTCCCTCTGTCCTGAGCTCAACCCCGCGCTGTGGGAGGCCACCGGCCACCGGTTACCACCGGGTAGGAAATAGTCCATCAGCCGAGCCCGTATGTATGCATACGGTTTTTGAAACGAGATCTGCTTGCATAGTTGATCAAGTCACCCTCCACATGAGCCAGGGACTAACCATTCGCAGCACAAGTGGATTTGAATATCTTAAGCACGCTGGTCGCGGATGCACCCGCAATCTCGCCACTTTACCTCCAAAGACAGACGATGATCTTGATGCGCGATTTCCTGCACTCCAGTAACTTGATTTGGGCACAAAGTGGTTCACACCTCAATGTTGCGGTCTGAATGGATACCTTGGCGGGAAGCCCGGTGGTAGACGGTTTAATTTCCTGGTGGGACGGAAATATTAGGACCTCTGTCGTCATTACCTCGAATGCGGGACGCGCCTAATGTTACTGTCTGTATTTGAAGGAGCTGCGCTGTTGGAGAATGGCTGTTCGAGGAGCTAGACGGTAAACAGTGAGCGCCAACGGGGATGAAGGTGACAATTGGAGTTGCTGACCGACGAGCCCCAAAAGGTAGAATATCAGCAAAACCTTAGTCTGAGTATTCCGACCAGAGGGTGAATGTCAGGAACCGTCGAAGACCTTCCCTTGCCCTTGTTGATGGGTCGTAAAACCAACAATCCAACCGGAAATTCTATGCGGGGGCATCTAGGTACTAGGATTTCGTTTCGCTGATGCCTTCCCCGAGGCTATTCCCGGGCGTGGCTAGTCCTAGTAAAAGCCGTCAAATAGAGTTGGCCAAGCAAAATTTCGAGGCAGTGCAACTTCGCGAGTCTTTCTGCACCAGGAGAAAGGCGTAAATCTTCTCTGGGTGTCCGGAGTCCGCAATAATTCGCTAGTAAGAAACTTCGCATCCCAACCAGATTTTCTGCCCAAGCGGGTGACTCGAGGTCATTCAATCGTACATCGAACCGCGGCGGCTCTCAGTTCCTTGGCCGGGAAAGAGCGGTTCAAAAGTCAACAACACCAGCGTCGGCGTATCTGTGACACCAGAACCGTAGGTGCTAGTGTGAGAAGCCGGCGCGAGAATGATAACAGTAATGGCCGTGGAGAAGGTGAATCAAACGAGAAGGATCGACATCGACAAAGATGGGATCCAGAAGCTCAAGTTCATCAAGCCCAACTATGTCATGATCGCCACTTCGTCTAAACGATCTCCTGCATATCGTCCAGCCCCGCAGTGCAGGAGAAAACCGGGGAGATACTTGGTGCCCGTAATGTATCCTCGGGGGCACAAGGGTGGGGGGGGTAGAACGAATGAATGAGATACGCTGAGGCTCATAGTATTAGTACCATGCATCGTACGTCAATGTCAATGTTCAAACGTTCAACGTTCAACGTCCAAGCGCTCAACTTTTAACGCTCGACTCTCAGACTCTTTACGACTGTGGGATGCGCAGGAACCGGTTCCCGTATAAGTCCGGTTCAACACACTGTTCGCTTTATTTTTTCATTTCTCACGTTTATATCGATCTCCACGGATGGCAGGGGGCTAGAACGGAACCACGCAGTGGAGGAGAGCATGCTCCACATCGCAGACCTTGTTTGAAACCTCCGGCGTGTGGTGGTTATCTACATTTCCCCGGTATCGAATGGAAGACGTGAGACTTCTTGATCGAGTTTCGGCGAACAATGGGACGTCCACCAACGCGGCGAGCCACATAATTGCGTTGGCTAAATTCACCATCGTACATTACAGACACGACCAGAAGCTTCGGCCACAAAAGCTTACAACTACCCGTGATGTAAAGGCAGGTGTTCCTTGCTAAACCACTTGTATGTGATCCGGATCTACACGCAGATCCTCAAATAGTATAGGTGTCTGGAGAGTTTCCTTTCCGTCACCACGACATTGAGACCCATACTATGGTACGCACGGTAGTTTCCTGATCTTAGCTTTCCCGGGCGTGGAATCTGCGTGGCTCCGTATCCGCGCTCACTCTCAATACATTCCTAGCCGGCATTTGGAGGATCCACAGGACTTCCCGTGCGATAACACAAGAACGTCGCGTCTGGGGACCCTTCTCAATTAAGTGTTTACTGACCGAGGACTTCTACCGTTCCACCATATAGCGAGCCAAGCTTCGTATTCGTTGGGATTAACCGCCAAACCCCGAAACTTGGAGTGTCCACTTCTCTTCTTTCAATTGGGACACGTCAAGCTGTCCAATCTCCGGCGGAAGTGTGGTCGACTCCCAGGGTTCTCTATAGCACTCGGACCCGGAAGCCACACCCTGAGGACTGAGTACAATCTGTTCCTGGAAGAATCCACCCAAGGGCGTCAGCGAGACGCCCCACACGACAGCAAGGGCTCCCCTTCGTGGACCAGGTATATGACCCATTCTCAGCACCTGCATTCAATCTCCACCTTGAAAATTTGAAGACCGGGATTGCATCCACGCACACGATCGATCCTTCGAACTTCATCGACATCCCTCGGGCGTCATGTGGCCCCAACATTATACAGACCAGCCGCTATACCCCTGAGGATGTCAGGTAGCACGAACCGCATTCCTTCCGCAGAGGGTCTGTACCCCACCAAATGAACCTTGCTCAACGTGACCCGTCATCTCGGTGCTTTTATTGGCCGATACGGAACGGGGGGAAAGAGAGCCCTGAGGTCCCATGCACCGAGGGAAACCTTGGTGATGCATTGGGATGGACAAAGGCAGGTTTACGTGTAGGCCTCGATGAATGTTCTGGTCGAGCCCTGGTAAACTATTACGATGACTTCAGGAAGCTAGATCTGTTTGTCGCCGAGTTGGCGCAATAAAGCGACCCCCTTAGGCACTTATCGCGGTGGTGCACGCTACGGCTGGCGCAGTGGGACCACACCACGGATTGTCGATTTTCAGCGGCCGACCATGTTACTCTCCCGATTGCCTTATTGACTGGATCTTGTATACAGTCGACTGTATTCCGGGTCTTCCCAGGAGCCACATGGGAGTGTGCATCAGGTACCGCATCAACATTCAACACCTATAAAATACCTGAGAGAGTGGCCTATGTGAAACGTCCGTGGCTGGATCGAGCGCCAGGGGCCAAGGGCTTGGTCGAATTCAATCAATCGGCGGAAAGCGGGGGACGAGAGGCGGGGGTAAGGAGGGTGCGAGGTTGGGAAGAACGATAAGATGAAAAGACCGAGAGACCAGATAGCCGGACGTTGGTGTTCTCAGTAGTCAAGGCGGGTTCGCAATGCCGAGAGCCAATCAAAAACGCAATCAACATTCAATGGCCGAAGAGAGTCTGGCGGCCGTTTTGGGTTCGACTGTGCAATACAAAGCATTGAACGAATCATCCGGGGGGGGGGGACGATCGGACGCTCGGATGCAAGGGACCAGATGGGGAGGGGGGTGCGACACTGGAGATACGTCGGGATCCAGACACCAGAGTTCAGACGAAAAGTGGCCAGCAACCGGTCAGGGGAGGGGATTATAGTATGTTTCTTCTTTGGTGACGTCTACCGTGGATCTAGGAAAAACGTTGTCGTCCCGGGCTTGTCGCTGGTTTAATATACAGGTCAACGTCAAGGGGTTCAAATTGCGACCGCGATAACGGGCCTCCCCACTCCGAAAAGCCCAAACGAACCGTGATGGCCTAAGTGGGTTTCGAATGTATGGAGAGGAGTGGAGGAGGGGGAAAGGAAGTACCATTGTTTGCTCAACTCGAGGTTCGCGTGAGACGGGTGGGTACATGGGAATTCTCCCGTTCCATTCCGTCTCGGAGGGATGAGTGGGGGAGGGTTCGACACCCACCCCCTTGACACACCTGCAGCTGTATTAAGCATTCTCCCTTGGCCTGAAACGGTCAACAAGACGAAAACGATAAACCGGATGATTTCGGAGAGACTAAAATGAAAACAGACATTACAATGGATTACGGCCACAGGGTTTCAAAATTAACACCTTCATATCGCCGCCGTCACCCAAACGACCAAACTAGTGGGCCCACCCGACATTGAAAACAACGGGAGAGGGGGAGTAATACGAACCCGAACAAAAGGTGATGTGTATATAATGTGATGCGAGGTTGGTTGCGACTACAAATTGAAACAGTAATATCAAGACGATTAACAGCCGAACTGAAAGGAGGGAGAACCAATGAACGCCAATATCAACGAGAACGTATGAATGGAGAGCGAGAGAGCGGGTGATATCCAAATCCAACTCCTAAAAATGAAGAGCCTGAGTAACGACAGTAGTCTAACGAGGATGGATCTGAAAATCAATCGATGGAAGCTGGGTGGAGTAGCGGGATAGGGAAGGGACAGGTCTGGGGAGAGGGTCAGATGGGGGCAAGGCGTGTTCTAAAGAGGGTGCCGCGAACTATAGTATTTTAAAAGAGAAGATTGCGAGAAAGGTGATAAAATCCGGTTGTACACGAAAGTACCAAGGTATGAAACGTTCATAATCGAGATGAGAGGACGAGATAAAAATCATTCACAACGCACAAGAGAACAGGTAGGAGTCGGGTGGGTGGGGTATGTGTGCCGGAAGAAAAAGCTCAAGAGGGCGGAGGAAAAAATGAGATAATAGATACCGTAGTGAACGTGAAGGCGCGCGTCAAGACTCGAGGGCGAGACGTGAAGGGAGTAAGAATGACATAAGGACGTCAGAATCAGAAAGAAAGCTTCAAGAGAAGTATGAGAGAGAGTAGGGAAGATGGAAAGACCTTAATCATACAGAGACCGCCATAAAACTTCTCAAAAAGGATGCTAGCACTCCACGAGAGCAGGGGTGATGTCAGAAGTCGAGAGGACGAGACAGATCCTTACAGGGCAATACCGAACTCGACGGTTGACGAAGCAGGCGAAGAACCGCCTAAGCTTCCGCCAGACCTCAACGGGGAAGGCACACTCAATCCTCGACCCTTGACACCACCACCGATCCCCCCGGTCGTCATCAATGTTGGCCTCTTTAACCCAGAGGTCAACCCGAATTCCGAAACGGTTGGGCCACTCTTCTTATAGATCATGCCCGTACCGATCCTTGACTTCGGCCTTGATTGATCCTGGAGGGGTGAGGACACCTGAGGGTTCGAAAAGGAAGGGGCAGGGACAGGTTTTGGAAGGCTCCTAGTGCTCTTCAGCAGCGGGGAAGGAGAGATCGTCGCAGATGACGGCACAGAGTGGGTCCTATTCCTTGTATTCAAGGTCTGGGTGGAGCGAGTGACAGGATTCGACGTCGAATTGCCATTCACGAGTCGCGAGTTAGGGGGATTCCCCAACGAACTGGACCTCAGCATTGATGAACTGTTCGTCAATTTTAACGGCTTCGGTCCACTCGATACAGATTGTGCAAGGGGTGGCCGATCCATTTCGCCAAACTCCGACGTTATCGGCGTATTTCCGGGTGATTGTTTAGCCCTCATTGTCCGGGGACCCGGTGTCGATAAAAGAGAAGGCTGAACCCGGCGAGTAGGAAGTGATTGTGTTGTGAGTGAATCCTTGGGAGGTAGGGGGGGAGGTTCGTCATCATCCTCGCGTGTTATGGGTAACCGCACACTCGCTGCCGAAGTCGTGCTGAGAACACTACTCCTTGTGGAAGACTGTCTTGTCCAAGTCCCATCAGCAGATATTGTGCTCTGTGCCCTGGAGAGAGAAGGCCCCATCGCAGATTGTGACCTCAGCGAAGCAAACGAAGATGTCCGTGAGAGGGCCATAGATGAGAGTCGACGAGTAAGAGGTGATGGCGAATCTTCGTCCTCGCTATATGCGCGCAGCCATGAGCATCGAGAGAAGCGGGCACAGAACGTTTACACACCTATCACTCCATCCCAGCCCGGTAGTGAGACCAATGCCACCGCGCAAGAGTCTACCGTCCCTGTGCCTTGTGCGGCGTTTGATGGTGTCACGGGCATCCTTGAAAAGGCCGGTCTTTGTCTTCGTGGACGCTAGACCCCAAGTCAGGATTCTTCACACGGGGCAATCATAGGACGGACTTACCAGTTGACATGGTGCTTCCAGGGCGGGTTGACGTATCAAGAGCCGTGATAACTTTAGAACGGGGAGATATGAGCCCATCCCTTAACATGACATGTCTGCGTGACACAAGAGGGAGAAGACGCGATGAGAACGGCGTGCGGCAACAGAACGAATGGGAAGACCACATACGCGAACGGGGTATGCAAATCCAGGCTCGAATCCGACTCCGTGCCATCGCCTTCCAGTTGCCTCTCTAACTTATCCATGTCTATTTCATTCATTTCCAAATCCGAAGAGCCTTCGTGCCTGCCCTCTGGTAAACTCCATTTCCTCACCACCGGCGGCCTCGGAGACAAAGTCTGGCCAAGGATTGCGGAAGGGGCGCTGGACCTTTGCGGTTGCTTCTTCAACGAGGGAACCCTTGACCTAGACTGCTCCCTTGACGACGAGTTGGAAGGCAACGACGACTTCCTCCGTCGCGGTTTCGGCGTCTCAGACAAGATGGTCTGAATGTCTGGACTTGTGCGGCCGGTGGTGGGAGAGTCGCGTCCCTTATTGGGGAAGGGCTGAGGCCGCACTGTCGTCGAATGGGGAGGGGTTTTGAATGAGGAAGGCGGAGGAGACGACTTTTTCGGTTTGGCCGGTGGCTGCGGAGCAGACTGTGGCGGTGCAGGGAACTCAACTAAATCGCCGTCTTCGTCAATTTCTGAACACAAGAAGTCGAGGGTTACTGCAGTGAGGTCGGCAGAGGTCGAAATCCCGTCGTCTTCCTCAGTGATGGAGATCTCCATTGGCGGAACTAACCGAACCGGAGGCGACTTTTCTATAGAGGCGGGATACCGGTGTGGGTGTGAGGCCGAAGCGGAGATGATGGAGAGGGAGCTTGAGGAAGGGCACGAGCGGAGGGAATGGGAGGAGGTGATGGACTCGGTTCTAATCCTAGCGGATGATGTTGATGATGATGAGGAAGATGAAATGCTACTACCAGACATTGACGGCGACAATCCTGGCACGCCCCCACTGGCCGATCCATTACTTATTACACTGGTCGTCGTCGCTGTCGAGTCGCGTCTGGAGGACGTGCTGGTTATCGAAAGCTTTGACAATCTCTTGAGCCTCGACGCGGACGAAAGGAACAGGAGTGTCTCTTCCTCGGTAATTGGCGAAGGACCGGTTGGAAGTGGTGGAAGTGGGCCAGTGGGTGGTAATGTTGGAGGTGGGTTTGGGTGAACAAAGGAGGAGGTGGAGGGAGTCGGGGACAGTGGGTTGGGCATGAAGGGTGTTCGCGGTGAAGCTGGTATGAAGGAGGGCGGCGCCGGGAATGACTCGAGGAGCTCTGGAACCATCGCGGACAAAACCCTTGGTGCGCTGCTCGTAGACATGGGGTGAGAGGCGGGGGGAGGACTAGGGGGGATGGGTGGGTGGGTAGGGGAGGAGACGGGAGATGGGGGGATGTCCTGGAAATCCCTGGAAATTGACGGGTATAATGTAATGAAAGCACAACCGACGACGTCTTCGCTGAGACCTGGTTTTCCCCCTCAAATCGAAGGCTGGTAAGGATACAGAGGACACCTGGAGGGCGGAACGACCAGCGACCGAGGGGTTACAGGAGGAGGAGGCGGGAAAGAGGGAGACACATATGTGCCGGGGGTTGGACACGGGTATATTGTACCCTCGTGCCTCAGAATTCTTTGATGCTCGGTTCTCTCCCCTCTGTCCTCCTTCCTTTTCCTCGGTAACAATAGGTAACCTCGGCCAAAGTCCTCTTCGGAACCTTTCCGAGCGAATAATAATGGGCAATAAATAATTCCGATAAGATACACAATCAAGGCGCCTTGGCGGTAGCCAGCTATGGCAGGAGGCCATGTGTCCCCAGAAAAGTCATCTGCAGCTGACCTGGAGCAGCCCGAGTGTATCCAGTCGTCCCAGCTCCCCTCTGACCTCTCCCAATCCAGCTGATCCGTCCAGAACCTCGACCCAAAACGAACCAGCCGTGGGCAGTCTGCTGCAACCGTCGGCTCCACGGTTTTCGATGTGGTTGATCCTCGTCGACGTCTCCCTGTCATCATTGCCGCCCTCACCATAGTTACCAAATCCGGTACAATCCCCATCCCCGTCCAATCCCTCAAAGTCCTCTCCCAATACAGCACTCGCCAGTTTTCTCCAGTCTACGTCGCCTTTCCTAACGGGGTAGGCGAATCTGATCCCCAGCTTCTTCCAATTCGCCGGCCAGTCAGCTCGCGTTGCTGAGCTAGGTGATGGCGGGGAAGGAGTGCCACTCAGAGCAGAAGCACGACCGCCTTGACAGGCGGGATCGGCAATCTCCCCACCCAGCTTCTCGTCCCTTGCAAGCCATGCGGCGATCTCGTAAATCAGATCGGTCCAGTGGGATCCCGGAACACACACGGTCACCGACTTGAGCCTCCGAAACCTCGGTAGTCGTAGCATCCAGATCTCCGGCGACACTGTAAGCAAAGCACAAACGGGGATCAGCGGAATCCGACCCAAGCAGACCGAACAGAGATAGCCTCGGTGGGATCACCGATGGCAACCCGAAAAAATAAGAGACACACGACCCACTCCTAACACCACCGCGCCCAAGGAACCAGGGGAGCGAAGAGTGAACGAGTGACAGGTAGAGAGGGGCGGTGACAAAGGGCGACATAAAATAACATTGAAAGGCACTCACGACCCATGCACACCTCCGCAGCGTCATCATTGAACAACTGTAGTTCATTGACATTGGGCGCGATGTTCTCCAATACTTCGCACAAGCCAAAGGTTGATATTCCGAACAACATGTTAGTGTTCATCGCTGCCATTGTCGGGCCGTCTTGACCGATCTCTTTCGGTTGCACTACAGCTGATTGCATCGATGAGCGTCAGGCAGAAAAGAATGAAAGGCGCAAATGGCCTCCAATTTTCCAAGTGGGAGAATGAAGATTTTAAGGAGCCGAATTACCCACCATCATAGCCCAGGCACACGCTCTCTAGTCCAGGCAAACATCGCCCCTTAACGTCACCCCTTTCATTACGACCGAAGGTAATGCTCGCCAAACTCAACTCTCTCAGCCTCCCGCCAAACGATTCAAGGAGATCCAAAAACGTGCCGACGGAATCGAAATTCACGAATTCCAAATGTAACTTGAGCGGATCGCGGATGTATGTTTGTTCTGTCCGGGTTTCGGACAACGTATTCGTGGGCGCCGGCGACAACGGCTGGCTAGACGGGTGGTCCTGATGACCAGCGGAGGAGTCGGCAAACGCTTGTCCGATCGTTTTCAACTCATTTGTCCGCATCCACCACCCAAAGACGACTTCACGGATCCTCGGGAGCATCCTCACGAGTTTGACTGCTTCCGAAACGTATACCTCTATCGGAAATTGCGGGTCCAACCTATAAAACTCGATCCTCCTAACAAACTTTGATATGTCCCATCCTGCCGCCGGGATGTCGCCGGCCGACGCGTGGGCGTGGCCCAGATTGGAATCCCCATTTGTGTGGTTAGAGCTAGGGTGGGCCTGGGTGGTTTGATGGTGCGTCGCACACGGTACGGGCGGTGTTGATATCGAGGTCGTCGAAGATGCAGACGAAGGTTGAGATGGATGCGGGGAAGTCGAAATTGAAGAGATGGGATGCAGCGAGGATCGTATAAGATCTTGAAACTCCACACACCGTCGCACTGAAGGCACTCTGACCGTCCTGAACATATGGTAACTCGTTGCGTGCGAGAACGCCCTGGAAGTCCTGGAGCACTGGATGAGCGACTCCTTATCGTCATGGAGGTGATCGACGACATGATCTATGAGTTCAGGAGGGAATGGTGGGGCCAACGTCGACGACTGCGCCTGCTGGTGTGGCTGTTGTGGATGCGGCTCGTGCGACCCCGTAGCCTGGTCGTCGAGTTCTCTTGATTCACTTCCGGTGCTGATCGTCGTCTTGAGGGGAGTGGGCAGAAAGGTGGGGGAAATTGGACGAGATGGGGATCCATACTTGCTGAGGATATCGTCGTCCGTACGAATCTGCATCGTAGCTGGGGATGGGGAAGGGTGGAGGGGACGGATGTGGTTGGAAAATTGGAGACGAGGATGACAGGTTTGTGGATATCGTGATGAATGTCAGGAGAATCGCGGGGTTTTGTTGAATTAGTCTGGTTAAGTAACCCTCGGGGCGGGAGGAGATTCAAGGCGGTGTAGCTCGGGCTCGAAACGTCTGGGGGACGGAACAAGTGAGTCCATGTGTGCATGAGCTTTTAAGAACCCCCTCTAAAGCTCGGCTATCCGAACGGGGGGCCACTTACGGTAACTTTGCGTGATCACGGCGGAGATGCTTCGGGGGCACCTTGGCAGGTAGACCAAGCGACGGAAAACGGGTGGTTTATTGTAACCAGCGGGAGGATATAAGTGCGTGCGCGTGAGTATGGTAAGTATATGTAAGTAACAGCTTCTGCACAGTTACATTTCCGTATCGCATCTGGGCGGGGACTTGGATCTGAGGGTAATCAAAATCAGTGATCGCGCATTCAAGGTTAGGCGTTCGAATGCGAATTCGGGGGGAGGACATCACCACTATCATCATCTTGCCATCAAACTATCATCTACCCCCACAAACGAAGAGTCATCAGCAAATCAGATACCCAACACCGCTGCTCTCGGAAGCCAGAATTTTCTGTCCGACATCTCGGAGGAGGGGAAATCTGTTAGGTTCGCGGACGCAACGCAACGTACGAGAGAAGGAGAAGGACGCAGGATGAGAATTGTCCCCGGCGAGAAGAGGACGACGAACGAAGAACCCCGGGTTGTCCCATGAGCCGAACACTTGAATACGGGAAAACGTGCGACTTCTGGCGTATGTGGCTGTCACATTTCGTGTTTTCCGTGTCCTGCCGGTCCTGGCTTGTTCCCTGCGCTGCGAGGGTCCACGCCGAGACAGCGGGTGAGTGCCTGCACGATACGACATCCCGCTGCGCCCCTCACTAACCCACAGGAACATCCCGCCCGCCCGCCTGGTTATATGTAAGTAAAGTGGTTCCTACTCCCGGACTTGGTCGTCGCTGTCACTCCTTGGTAATATGTGAAAATAGATGAACGTCATCTGAATGTTCGGGCCTAGCTTTATGCGGTTGAAGGGATCCGGTCAACGGCTGGTCAGTGTATACCAAAGCGCCAGAAACCTATCCCTGTTTCTCTCCCGGAATCCCTGCTGCGGTCAGACCAGTGCACTTTTCCACCTACCGGTTCAACGATTTATTCCGTGGCTTTGGTATTTTTTATTATTGAAGACTACGGCTACGACAAAGCACCCCTTGCCGGGGTCTGGATGTTGAGAACATTCCTCCACCCGACGTCGGTCATCGTCGACACCTGCCACCTCACGGCGATCAAGAAGCAGCAACCGTGACACCTCTTCAGCACTCACCGCCAGGCCCACAATATTCTGTTGGAAACTCGATGACGAACGTCCAAGACCCCGTCGGATTCTAGCTGTGTGGCAGATGGCCCGGGCGCGACTCGGATGTCTTCTGCATTCGCTCAGTTCGTTGTTCCGTCGGATGAACCCCACGGCAGTGAAGAGCGAGGCCGGAGCCGATCGTTCCGAGTTTTCCCTTTCTCTAGAATCGCTGAAGGACAAAGGCAACCCATTTCTCGCACGACCTCGGCACACGCTCGCTCACCGTGTGGACCCCAGCGCTTCTCAACATCTATCACACGGCGGACTTCAGATATAATCGACGCTTAGGGATGTCAAGATTTCGACAGAGGGCCTGAAGACCTCCGCGGATCTCGACAATCACTTCGCGCGGGCGGAAACCCACAAACTTCATTTTATAAACGTCCGGGCCCCGACCAACCCCTTGCATTTTTCTTTGTCCGGTCATCAAAGGCCAAGTAAACCGAGGCTCGCTTTTCAAAACTTTCAAAGGATTCGGACGATCGTTCCTATAGGCTCGGTCCACGGATTCTGTGGGTTCTCAGGGGTCCGAGCGAGTGGGGGAAACGTGCCTCGCTTTCGAAACCGCCTCTCGTGACCCACCCATCCATCGCTAGAGCTCATTCAAAATACCGCGTGGGTATCTATCTGCCAAAAACGGGGCGTGTCATTGAAGGTCGTTGGTTCGTCTCCCGCGTTTCGTTAGTAGATGGTCGGCTACCCGCGGTTAATTTTGACTTCTTTGCTCCTTTTTCCCACCCCCAATCTCGCATCATTAAGTCGACTGGGGGACGAAAACGTCCGTTCGGAGGCGGTGGGCTTGTTTTCCTGTACACGGTCTCATCTCCGGCCGCTTCGGAGTTCCTTTCCTACCCGTAATGAATGCTGAAATCCATCACCGACTCAATCAAAACGGCATCCCGTGGAAAAAAAATCCTGCGGTTGTTTTCCGCCTTCGTGGGTCAGCTGCGTTGAAAGAAGGTAGGTTATGGTCCCACGTCGATAGAATTTCACCCGGGCCTCTCTCAAGTCCCATCGGTCGTAATCCCAGAGACCGACTTCCGTAAGACTCCCAATGCCATTAAATCTCATAATAATTGCGGCCAGCCCGGGTGAACGCCACCCATTGATACCTTGCCGTCGTTGGAATCCAGGCGGGTACAGATCTACCGCGTCGGACCCTATAAATACGGCTTCAGTGATCCATTGGGACTGTTGGGCAATTAGATCAGAAACTTTGGGTTTCAAGCTAAGTCTGACAAGTTACTGTACCCAAGCTGATGCAACGAAACTGCTGGGCGAGGGAAAGACCGGGGAGCTCTCATGCAACGATGACGTTCCCACGAGCCCTCATCCGCTTTGGGTATGACGATCCACACGACACACCCGCTCGAACTCAAAGCCTCGGTGACAGCCACAGGACACACCATACAGTCAGACGAGCGTTTGGTTGAACTATTAGAACCCTCAAACTCAATCAGGCGACTCGGATTTTCATCCATACACTAACGTTCATTACGATAAGAAATAAGAAAGTACGTGATCGCCGCCACCATCAAAACGACTCACGGCACCCGCGACAACGCGACGAGCCAGAGCGAAGTATGTAAGTAAGACGATCTCAATGGGTTTCCAGC